>Ga0163180_10000251_pt1 | contig 30482 bp, 12 predicted proteins | sample AtlANTMetagenome_2_FD_109647 | JGI IMG/M metagenome (GOLD analysis project Ga0163180, IMG submission 109647) | Marine eukaryotic phytoplankton communities from the Atlantic Ocean - Atlantic ANT 4 Metagenome | ecosystem: Environmental > Aquatic > Marine > Oceanic | place: North Atlantic Ocean...
GGCATCCAATATTCTAATTAAAAGGAGTACTGGTTCAACCGCACCTGGTAGTATTACATTTGGTGAACTCGCCATTACTACAGGAGCAAACGGAACTCAGGCAAACGCAGGAGACAGACTATTCATTGGAGACAATAATGGTGCTGCACAGATTGTCGGTGGTAGATATTTTATGGACATGTTGGATCATGTTCATGGTACATTAACTGCTAGTTCATCTGTAATAGTCGATAGTAATTCAAAAATTGATCAGTGGAATGTTGACGACATCACCCTTGATGCAAATGTCATTACAACATCTACTACTGATGCTGACCTTATCTTCCGTGCAAATGGTACAGGTAAACTGGTTATTGAAGATGGTCAGGAACTAGAGTTTGGAACTACAGGAGATGTAGAACTCTCATATAATGACTCAGATGCAGTTTTAGACATCAAGCGTGTAGCAGGTACCCCCGACTTGCGTATTGCTGATGATATGAAACTAAACTTTGGTAATACAAAGGATGCTTCTATCAGATATGACGAGACAACTTCTGACAAGATTCAAGTAGAAGGTGCAGACTGGAACTATAGTACAGGTGTACTAGTCAACTATGCTGATACTACAGATGCTTCTAACGTTGCCACAGCAGGTGTTACATTTGCGGGTGGTATTGGTGTAGGGGCTACTGCATGGATCAAAGACCTTAAGGTTGATGATAATACAGTTCTTGGTACTGCTGATACAGATACACTGGAAGTTAATGCAACAACTACCTTCCAGAATGGTGTAACCTTTAATGGAACCACAAACATTTCTGGTAATACATCTCAGACTGGTTCTATTGAAATTGATAACCTTAAGTTAGACGGAAACGTACTTTCTACTATTAATAGTATACAAGAATTGATTATTGACCCATTTCCTGCAGGTGGAGACGCTGATGGTTTGGTCATAATTAAAGGTGACCTTCAAATTGATGGTACAACAACTACTGTTAATAGTGCTTCAATGTCTGTTAACGATCCTACTATTGAATTAGGAGATCCCACTACACCGATCACAGTTAAAACTCTTGCTACCTTTGCGGGTAACGCAACAGTTGCTGTTGTAGTTGATGCAGTGGAGCAATTATCAGTCGGTGATTCAATCACTGGTACTGGTATTCCTGGTGGCACAACAATCTCTGCTATCAACACAGGTACAAAAACTATTACATTAAGTGCAGCAATTACTGCTGACCAAGTTGTAGGTGCTACCTTAGTTACAGTTAGAGGTGCTGATGATGCAATGGATCGTGGTGTTAAAATTCACTACAATCTATCTGGAACCAATAAATTTGGTTTCTTTGGTTATGACCGCACTGGTGGTGGTGACGGTGCAGGTGCTTGGACATTTATTGAAGAAGCAACTGACACAGGTACTGTTTTTGGTGTAACTGGAAACCGTGGTACTGTTCTTATCGGTGATCTTGAACTAGACACTGACCTTGAAGTTCAGTTTGGTGGTACTGGTGCAGGTACATTTACCTCAAATGGTATCGTATATGGTAATGGCACAAGTCCTCTACAGGTAACTGCAGAGGCTAACATGGCATCACCTGGTACTGGAAATGATGCTACTACATCATATCAAGTATTGACTGTTACTTCAGCTGGAGTCCCAGTCTGGACAAACACCCTCGATGGAGGAACTTTTTAAAATTTGAATTATGAATGCACAAATTGTTATTAACACATTACAAAAGAAAATTTCTGAATTGACATTAGTAAATGTGATGTTAGAAGCACAAATAGCTGACTTACAAAATCAGTTAAATAGTATGAATCAAGACCAAATTCCTGAGAATGCTCTAGATGGCAACGAGAATCAAGCTAAAGAGATCGACGACAGCAGCAGTCGTCCCGACAACTTCTAATTTAGAAGATGGCGAAATAGCTCTTAATATAGCGGATAGAAAACTATACGCTAGAAACGGATCAAATATAATAGAGGTTGCTAACCAGAAACCCAATACGGGTGAGGTGGTTACATCCATGCTTTCCACTGACATCACGAATGGTCAGGGGAATACTTATTATGTCGCGTCAGTAGGTTCAGATAATAATACTCTTGCTAATGGTGGTAATGCAGGTCTACATCCAGATACACCATTCCTTACTATTACAAAGGCACTTGGAACTGCCACAGCAGGTGATACAATCATAGTTGCACCAGGTGAGTATCAAGAAACATTCCCAATGACTGTACCTGACGGAGTCACTCTTCGTGGTACTAATTTACGTTCTACATCTGTAAAACCAACAGGTGTTACTAATGCTAACACTGCATTTAAACTTTCAGGAGACTGTCACGTTTCCGATTTAACAATCAAAGATTTCTATTATGATAGTTCAAATGATGACGGATATGCGTTTGAACTTATCACTTCATTAAATTCTACACAGAGTCCATATATCGAGAGATGTACAGTTAATACAAAAGGTAGTGTAACTAGTGCATCAGACCCTTATGGGTATGCACAGGGAGATGCAGGACGTGGTGCTAAGTTAGATGGTGCAAATATTGCAGCTGCATCACAGCATAGTTCTGTTTTATTCAATGAATGTACATTCATTACACCGAATCAGATTGGTGTAATTGCAACTAATGGTATAAGAGTTGAGTGGTTAAATTGCTTTAACTATTTCGCATCCATAGGTATTCAAGGTATTCAAGGTGCTACTGGTAAGTCTGGAACAGGTAATACAAGATTAAAACTAGGTGGAGTCAGTGGAACATACTCTACATCTGAGGTTACATATCAATTAGAGGACAGTTTCCAGTCAGGAACCTATGCTAGATCAAGTTCTACTGTTACATTGACAAGAACAGGACATGGTTTAGTAACAGGTGATTACATCTACGCAGATCATATCAGTGGTTCTGCTACAGATAATTTTTATCAAGTTACAAAGGTAGACAATAATACAGTCACATATGCAGATGGTGCATCTGGAACAACATCTGGTAATGTTACTTACAAGAAGGCAGTTGCACGAGGTGTAGTTTCTAGTAATGATGGAACTTATATATTCATTACTGGTAAAGGAACTGGAGCATTTACTACAGTCAATAAATCCGCAAAAACTTTAAGTAGATTTGGTGACTCACAGTTAGATACAGCACAAAAGAAATTTGGAACATCATCTATATTATTAGACGGAACTGAAGATAACGTAAAAGTTCCAACTTCAGAAGACTTTGGATTTGGTACATCAAACTGGTGTTTAGAAGCATTCATAAGACCAAACAGTGTAACAGGCATACAGCATATATTTGATTTAAGAGATGCATCTGGTACAGATACTGCACCAAAATTATACTTAAATGGCACAACCCTTCATTATGGAGTAGGTAATGCATCAACTCGTAGTGGTGGTACTTTATCAACTGGTACATGGTATCACGTTGCAGTAGCAAGACAGGGAGGAACCACAAAATTATTCTTAGATGGAGTAGAGTTAGGAACTGGTGCAGATACTAATGACTATGGTTCTACTAAACCAGTTATCATAGGTTCAGACTATCAAGCATCTCCTACTGAAGCATTTAACGGACATATTGACGAGGTAAGAATTAGTAAAGGTGCTGCTAGATTCACTGCAGGATTTACCCCTACAACAGGCGAATACTCATCAGATCTTAATACAGTACTATTGCTTCATGCTAACGGTGATGACGCTTCTACGACCTTTACAGACGGGTCTGGTGGCACATCTGATATTAGATCAAGTGGTGGTGATTCTGCTACATCTGTTATCACTGCTGACTATTCTGCATTCGGTGCTGAGATGCGTTCAGTTGCATCTGCATGTGTATATGGAAGTAAAGGTGTACAGGCAGACGGTTCTGGTGTAAAACTTATATTGACTGCACATAACTTTGGTTATGTTGGATCTGGTTCAGACTATACTAATGACCCATCTCTTGCTGTACAGGCAAATGAGGTAGAAGAACTTAACAATGGTAAGGTTCTATATTCTTCCACAGACCAAGACGGTGACTTCCGTGTTGGTGAAGCATTTTCTGTAGACCAAGAGACTGGTAACGTTCAATTCCAAGCAACCTCTACTGCTCAGTCTGCTGCAAATATTACATTAAGTGATGGAACTGGTACTACTAACATTTTCCCTGCATACATTGAGACAGGTAACTTACGTTTAGCAGGTAACAGTATTACTTCAACGACAGGTCAGGTAATCGTTGACCCTTCTGGTCAGGAAGACTTTGTTGTTAACGCTGAAACAATCGTTAAAGAAGCAGTTTACTTTGATGTTAATAAGTCAATATCATTTGGTAGTGTAATCCAAGGTGCTCTTAATATTGCAGGATTCCAAGACAGTACATTATTTGGTTCATCTGAAGCATCTTGCTTCTCTACAAGATCATTTGTTGTTCTTAAGAATGGTTTAGGTACAGTTACAGTTACTTCTGCAGGTACTGGATATGAGGGTGGACAACAATCCGTATCTGTAACATCAGATCCTTTCCAAAAAGGAACTGCCACAGCAGCATTAGCAACAACTGGTGCTATAAAATCAATTACGTTAAGTAATAGAGGAAGTGGTTATAGTGCTTCTCCAGACATCACATTTTCATCTGGAGCTGCTGCAGCGACTGCTAATTTAGGTCAAGCAGGTAATGTTGTAGCCGCAGCAGTTGATTTTGGTGGTACTAACTATTCAGGACCTACTGCAGTCGTAGATCCACCTCCTCAAAATACATTTTCACCTAGTGGTACTGTTGTTGATACAACTGCGAATACTATTACAATTTCTAGTCACAGTTTTGAAACTGGTGATCAAGTAACATATGATTCTCAAACTCTTGATGCTGGTGCAACATCTGTTGGTGGTCTTACTCATAACAGCACCTATTATATCATTTGGGTAGATACAGATACTATTAAAGTAGCAGCATCACTATCAGATGCAAACGCAGGAACTGAAATATCATTGGGACCTGCTACAGGTTCTAACGATCAGTTCTTCATTGGAACATCTGCAACTCTTAATTTAGGACAAACAGGTGGTGTCATTGATAGTGTCACAATAACTTCTGCAGGATCTGGATACCAATCAAACCCATCAGTTACTATTGCTGATTCAGGAACTGGTTCTGGTGCTGTATTAACTACAACTCTTGGATATACTGTTCAAAGTATAACTGTATCAGATGGTGGTCAATACACATCTGCAACTTTACCAACTATAACATTTGCTAATGCTGCTGGTGATACTACAGGATCTGGAGTTGCAGGTTCACCTGATATAGGTTTCCCTGTTGAAACTCTAACTGTAACTGGTAACGGTCTGGGTTATAGAAATACTCCTGGTGTTACATTTACTGGTGGTACTCCCTCTCAGGAAGCAAATGCTACTGCAGTTCTTGATGAAAAGACTGGTAGACTTTCCTCAATTACTCTTGATAGTGGTGGTATTGGATATTCATCTGCTCCTACTGTTGAAGTAACTGGAGGTGGTGGTAAAGATGGTGTTGTTAATATTGATATTCAATCAATATCTGGTACTATTACATCTTCTGGTTCTGGATACTTAGCAGGTTCATATCCAAACGTACAGTTTACTGGTGGAGCTCCAACTACAACTACAACTGCCACATTCGTAATTCCTGGTTTTAGTGGAAGTATCACAAATGGTGGTTCTGGATATACTGATGGTACATACCAAACAAACTTTAGAAACGTACCAACTGCAACTTATACAGTTACTGTTGTTCAAAGAGATAAATTAAATCTTTCTAATATTACTGGTGGAACATTTGCTGTAGGTAATACTGTTACTGGTTCTGTTTCTGGTGCAACTGGAACAGTTACTAAGGTTCTTACTGATGCTGTTTTTGTTAACAACGTAACTGGTTCATTCTTAGATGCTCAACAAGAAAATATAGCTACTGGTGGTGTTAGTGCTCAACTTGATTCATTGAACCTTGCTACTAATAGGTACTTGATTGACACAGGATCAGGACCTGTTGAAGCTCCATCCATTACACTAGTTGATAATAATACATATCGTTTTGATCAGAGTGACTCTAGTAATGCTACTCATGAATTAGCAATACAGTCAGTAACTAACGTTACTACAAGAAATGCAGGTACTGCAGGTACTGCGGGTGCATATTTTGAAATGATAGTTGGTTCTGTGTCTGGAACTACTACTGACGGTACATATCAATGTGTTCAACATGGTGTTGCCATGAGTGAACCAACTCCTAACTTAACATTTACATCTGGTTCTTCAGGTAACTCTGGTGATCAGATGACTGGTGATTTCACAGTTAGTGGTGGAGCAATAACTTCACTTTCTATATTGACACAAGGTTTAGGATATGCATTAAATAACCAGTTAACTGTAGATCCTGGTGATGTTGGTGGTACTGGTTCTGGATTTATATACACTTTGAATAGTGAACAGACTGGAGTTACAGCAGTTAATGATATATCCCTAACAGGTGCAGGTTATAATATTGGTGATGTTCTTTCAGTAGATGATGCTACAGTTGGTGGTGGAGGTGGAGCTGGATTCCAGTTCACAGTTAATAACGTAGGTTTTGCAACTGGAGCTACAGTAACCACACCAGGTACTGCATTTGAAGCAGCTGACGCTCCGATAATAGGTAACGTTGGTGGTGACCAAGCAGTTCAAGGAACAGGTTTAGTTTTAGACATTGCTACTATTAGTAGTGAGAAAAATATTGAGTTAACTCAAGAAGGTCTACTTACTTTAGGACCTACTGGTGGTGCTCAGGTAATAATGAATCCAGATGGAACTACAACTGCAGCAAACTGGAATATATCAGCAGCTGGTGGTTCTACATTTACAACTATAGCTGGTACAACTGGAACGTTTAGTTCCACGCTAACTGTTCAGAGTACATCTACCTTTACTGGATTGGGAACATTCAATGGTGGTATAACTGTAAGTGGTGCTTCAAGTAGCATAGACCAAGCAACAATTAAACTTGATGATGGTGCAGAAGCAACTCCAACGCTAACATTTACTAATTCTAATACTAGTGGATTCTATAGATCTGCAAGTAACACAATTGGAATTACTCTTGGTGGAACTCAATTTGGTGAGATTGGTGCTTCTAGAGGTATAGATGCAAAACTATTCCAAGCAGATGCTACAGTTGGTAGTCTAACTCCATTCTTCAAAGTAGATACTGCTAACACTAAGGTACAGATAGGACCTGCTGCAGCACAAATAGAAATTGACAATACTAATACTATTTTTGGTAATGGTTCAGATATTAATGTACCACTAAACTTTGATACCAAAGGTGAAGGTAATTTTGTATTTAAAGGTGGCACAAATGTTGACTTCTCTATAACTGATGGTACTGATGAAAAATTAAAAATTGATACTGGAACTGGTGATTTAACTGTTAGTGGTAACTTAGATGCTGGTCTTTTACGTATTCTTGATAATGTAGTTCAAAACAATAGTTCAACAGCAACAAGATCATTTGGTCAAATTCTTGCAGTATCAGTTACAGGAACTGGATCTGGATATACTGACGGAACATACACAGCAACTGCAACAACTTCATCTGGAATTGGAACTGGATTGACTCTAACAGTCACAGTCGCTAGTGGAGACTTCTCAGCAGTAACTGTAGTTGCGAAGGGTCAAAATTATGCAGTAGGAGATACCATTCTTATAACAGCAGCAGGTGGTGGATCTGGTAGAACAATTACCGTTAGTGATGTTGATGGTACTGGTGTTGCGATCAAACCTTCTTCAGGATTTGATATTCTTTGTGATACTACTGGTTCACTTATAGTTCCATCAGGAACTACAAACGAACGTCCTAATGCATTAGATCGTAGATCAGGTGCTATCAGATATAATACTACACAGTTGCAATTTGAAGGTTTTAACGGAACTGACTTTGTATCTCTTGGTGGTGTTAGAGACGTTGACCAAGATACTTACATATTAACTGAAGCATCACCTGGTTCTGACGAAGATACATTTGAATACTTTGCAGCAGGGCAAAATAACCTTTCAATAAGCAATACCACTATGACCTTTAAGGGTAATATGACAGGTGTTGTTTATCCAAACATTGCATTTACTCACAGCATTCCTAACTCTCTTATCATTGATGGTACAAATTTTGGTATTAACCCATTAAATGTTCAGGCTTCTGGTTCTAATATTGTATCTGTAAGAAATAAGAAAGATTTTGAAGTTACTGGTGGTTTAAGACTCAGAAATGTTCCTGCACAAGGTGTTGTTGCTACATTTGATAATGCTACATTAACACAAGTTGCAACATCATATACAGCATCCACTACTGTTACTAGCGTCACAACATCCGCACAGATTGAAGGTACTGGATTGACTGTAGATATAACTACAGATAGTAATGGAACTGTAACATCTGTTACTGTTAACTCTGGCGGTACTGGTTATGAAATTGGTGAAGTTATAACTATCGCTGGTACTGCTGTTGGTGGAACGACTCCAGCTCAAGACATAACAATCAAAGTTGATACTATTTCTAGTCCAACATCTCCTATAACAAGAAAAGATGTATTAAGACAGAATTACACAACTAGAATGGATGATAAACCATTCATTGATTTAGATGCCAACGGTGCTGAAGCGGGATGGAAAATCAATAGAGGATGGAATGGTGGAACCACATCATACTTAACTATATTTGATACCACTGCTGACTTTGTGGAACTTGATGACTGTCGTGTTGAGGGTGGTCAGATTAGTTCTTTCACAAGCACCGCAACTGTCGTATCATTTGATAAGACACAATACAAAGGTGGTAAGACTCTTATCACCATTGAAAGTGATGATGGTAAGGTTCACATGTTTGAGGTCACTGCTATATGTGCAGCTGCAGGTACTGCTGCTCACGCAACAGTTACCAACTCCATTACATCAGATAATGACTTGATGGATGCAACCATAGCAGTCGCTGCTAACAGTGTTAATATCCAATTAACTAAATCAACAGCTGCAACATCATCTACTAGTTTTACTGGTAGATTCACAACCACTAAAGTTAAGGTATAAATAAACCTGAGGTAATATAACGTCATGCCAACCAAGAATTTTTCATCAATTGGAGGTTTTGCAGTAGGTTCTACTGAAGTCGTCAACACACAGTTCGAGCTCAAGAACATATCTGCAATTCACATGGTCAGCGATAATTTCGCTGATGCGAGCCATGACAAGTATCTAGTTAAAAGAGTAACAGATTCTGCCAACAATACCTTACAATTGACATTAGATGGAACTACTGCTCTAGCAACAAACACACCTGCACTTGCTGCAGATAGAGTTTGTTTTATAAAAGCAAGAGTTTTTGGTCAAGAGACTACTAGCAATCAATATGTTTATGCAACAACATTTGATATTGTAGTTACTACTGCTAATGATGGTACTCCAACAGTAGCAGCTACCTATGAGAATATTATTAGGAACAATCCACCAGGACAAGAACTCTGGAATGTAACTCCAGATGCTTTCCAAATTGGAGGAGCTCCTTATTTCACTTTTGAAGTGAAGTCAGTGACTACCAATTCTACAGTTAAGTGGATTGGTGTTTTGGATATTACCGTCGTATCATAACCGTTTGGAAAACTAATGGCTCTTAAGATTAATTCTGACCAACAGAGAATATCAGCATCGGGTGCTACCCCTACAGGAAATTGGGTTGGTGCTACGTATAGTAGGACTGTGGGAGGACTTGTAAATATCCTTTCAGTTGGACACGGGTTTATAGGGAACGAAAAGTTATATATTGACTTCACATCTGGTGGTGAAACAGATGGAACATATATTGTATCAAAAGTAGATGATGATAATTTACAATTTCAGAGTACTAACTTAGGTGTAATCACTGCAGGTAACACTGCAGCATATAGAAGAGTAAGATCTTTAAGTGTACAAGGTGATGAATCTGTAGAATTTTCAGTGGGTGTAGATGCCAACGAAAAGGATGCTATAACTTTAAACTTAAATGCACAGAATAATATTAGAGTTGGTGTTAATACTACCGATCCACAGTATGAACTAGACGTTGAGGGACAGATTAGAACAACTCGTTCTATCATTTCTGATACTGCACAGGTTACAAACCTTGATATCAATACGATTATCAACCCTGCATTAGATCTTCGTGGTCCTAATTTAATTAACTATGAAGATACAGATGTAACAAGTCCTACATTTGGCACAATATTTTTCCCTACTGCTGACACACCTCCCCTAAGTGATCAGTCAAGAAGGGTTGCAACCACTGACTTTGTATATAAAGTTGCTACTAATGACACTGGTGGTCGTGTATACGTGTCACAAACTATTGGTAGTGATCTAAATGATGGTCGTTCAGCTGCAAGACCAGTTAAAACTATTAAGAAAGCAGCACAGATTGCTTATACTTTACAAAAAGCACAACCAGATCCTAGTGATGAATACGTTTCACTAATCGTATCTGGTGGTGAATACTTTGAAGATAACCCAATTACACTTCCTAGGAACTGTTCACTTATTGGTGACAACTTAAGACGAGTAATTGTTAGACCTCAAAACCAAGATCGTCATATGCTCAAAGCGTCTAACGAGACGTATGTGTTCGGTGTTGTATTCAGAGATGCATTACAAAATCAGTCAGATCCACAAAGTACTGTTATTCATACTTGGAAGTATGCGTTTGTGTTTGATGACAAACAAAGATTATATTACGAACCAGAGTTAGGACAGATTCCATCAATACCTGGTGATAAGTTCCGTGGTGATAACCTTTTCAACATTACCTTTACCAACCATACAGGTAACAATACAACTCTCGTAGTTGGTTATTTTCTACAAGGTGGATCTTCTGGTACATTAGGTACAATTCAAGAAATTACATTTACAGGTCCTGTTGCATCACCATACTCCACTGGTTCTGTTAAAGTCTTAATTACATCAGGTGTTAATGATGTATTCCAAGACGCTGAAAAAGTATTCTATGATTCTGTAGCAGCAAATATTATTACTGACATTAATAATGCAGGTGTGTCTGATAGATTTGACGTATCTGATGCTGAATCATTAAGACCAGAATTAGAGACAATCTCTAACCAGATTTATCAGCATACAATCAACTCAGAAAGAGAAACTATTGCTTTTGCTGCTGATGGTACTAAAGTAAATACAACTACAGATCGTATTACAATCACTGGTCACGGACTTAAAACTGGTGATCAAGTTTATTATGAAAAAGATGAAAACGCTGCGGCTCTTGGTGGTCTTGCTGACAGCACACTTTATTATATAAGAAACGTTGATGCTAATACTATAGAACTTTATGATCTTTGGGTAGATGCTACAGCAACTACAGCAACTACAGGTATTAGAAATTTAAGTTCGGTTTCCCCAGATACTAAACTTCACTTATTTACTACTGGTAAGATGATGCCAGAGGGTAATCATATCTTTGTTGATACCCATCAATTTGCAAGTGGTGATGGTGTAGTATACCGTGAGAGTAAAATGGGCAAGATAGACGGTCTTGTCTCTGGTACAACATATTATGTTTATAAGGAAAATGTAAATTGGTTTAGACTTGCATCATCTGCTGCTAACGCATTAAACAAAGATGCTCAAGGTAATGATGCTCCTGTAACTCTTCCTCTTAATAGTACAGGTTTAGGATATCAAAGATTTGAAATAGCAGATAGAATATACTCAATCGCAACTCTTGACACATCATTAGCTACACAGCAGACCTACAATGGTCCTATATTCAATATTTCTGGTACTACTTATCATGACTATGAGGTAGGACAAGAAATTCAGTTATATGGATTCACAAGTACTGCAATTGATTTTGGTGGATCTGTAAACTCATCTTGGAGTTTAGCTTCTGGTGAAGTTACAGTTACTTTAAGCACTGTAGATAATACACTTGTTACTAATCTATTCTCCAACTGGATGTCACTTGGAGAATGTGGTCTGAAGTTTAGTTTTGGTGGTACAGGATCTGAAGCATTAAGCAAGACATATCATATTGATAACTTCTCTCTAGGATCTGGAACTCCATCATTACCTGGCAACACTGCACTAGGTATGGGTTATGCCAGATATAATAGTTCTTCTTTAACTGTTACTTTTGTACTTAAGACAGCAAATATTCAATCAACAACTAATACTGCAACTGCTACTGGTTCTACAGTCAGTGTTTTAGATAACGTTGAAGATCTTAATGGTAGAAAATATATTACACATCGTATAGAACGTGCTGATGGTTACTCACTACAGTTTGTAGTAAGATCTTCTATCAGTGTATTTAATACAACATTTAATCCAACTGGTAACCAGTCAGTTATTTCAACTAGCAACTATGTTCTAGCATCTCTAAGGAACTCTCCTTATGGATTTAAAAAGATAGATCAGACAGACAGATATAGAGATGGTGCAGAATCTATCAGAGCAAACCAAGAATTTATTGCACAGGAAGCATATGGATATGTTAAATCTCATTATGAAAACTCTGCTACTAGAAATAGCACTTTAACAATAGGACCTACTACATTCGTTGCATTAGGAGATACATTTGATCATCCTATTACCGAGTGGTCTACTAGTTTCAATAAGTTAACAGTTAAAGTTAATACTGGACATAACTTATTCCAAGGATTCCAAAATCATAATCACATTTACAATGGTGGCACAGCAACTAATGCTATTACCATTACACAGGGTAGTGTTCAGAAAGACGTAACTGATGCAACATACAATCCCGTTACAGGTGATCTTGTATTAACAATAGGTGCACACAGTTATACTACTGCTAATACATTAACCATTGCAAATGGTGCTATTAGTTTCACATGTTCTAGAGATAATCACGCAACATCTCATACCTACCCAAGAGCAACAGATCCTGCATACGGTGCGACTCTAGCAATTAAAGAAGTAGATGCTTCTGGTACAGTTACTGTTAACGTTGGTGTATCTGCTGGTGTTCAGATTAAAGGTAGTTCCACTGCTGCTATTAATGGTACATGGGCTATTGATGAGGTATATGATCACAGAACATTTGTATTAGATCTAGGTATCACTTCTCTTACAACTGATACTACTGGAACTGACGGTACATTCCAAGATATAAGAAAACCATTTAGAACTCCAAATAGTTTCCCAGTAAATAACAAACAAGGTGATGCTGCTGATTTGATAGCTGCTAACGCTGAAATGATCGCTGAGGTAGCTGTTGAGAGAATGGTTGCTAATACTGGTTATAGCGTACCTACAGGTAATACAGCGTGTACTGATGACATTAAAGACTTCTTACAGAAATCACTTTATCACAACCTCAAGTGGGGTGGTAATGATAGAGTATATGATGCTGCTAATTACTATCTAAAACAAGTAACTACAAGTAATCAAAGTAAGTATATTGAAGCATTCAATTATGCAAAAGATTATGCTGCTAAGGTAGTTCGTAACTTGCCTATGCTAAGGCATCCACATACACTTCATACTCAGTTCTTTAATACTACAATTACTTTAGATAGAGCAGTGTATGGACAGGTTCCTAATAAGACACAGGATGCTTCAAACTTAATTAATCTTAACAACACATTTATATCTAACGAAGCAGTAGAACGTTTTGTTTCTAGTATGACTGAGACTCCAGTTGAGGCAGTCAATGGAAATGATATTACAATTAATGCACTTAATGGTACTACTCCAACAAATACTAGTCCACATACATTCCAAGGTTTAAGCACATATCAGTGGCAACCTTCAAACGTTGCTTATGATCCACTCACAGGTGAGATGATCATTACTATTAATGCTCACCCATTTGTTGATGGAGACAGAATTTTAATAGCACCTAATTCATTAACATTTACATGTGCTTCAGATAGCAACAGTGCTCAGAAAACATATCCTCGCACAACAGATCCATACTACAACAAATATATTGGTGTACGTAAAGTAGATGCCAACAATATTAAAGTTAATGTTGGTGCTGCTAAAACTGATGTTACTGCACATACATTTGTAACTGCTACATCAACTGCTATTAGTAGAGCAGTCGTTTACAACGATACTGGATTTACAAATCATACAGTAACCAATGCATCCTATGAACCAATTACAGGTGTATTACAATTAACAATTCCTAATCATGGATTTACCGTAGGTGAAAAGGTACAAGTTGCACAGGATTCATTGACCTTTACTTGTGCTATGGATGACAACTATTCTAAGCACACATATCCAAGAGCAACAGATCCTGCACTTAATGTTTGGAAGAGTGTTTCTAATGTTACACAGGACACTTTTGACATTAACGTAGGTACTACACCTCCTATCACATTTACTCCTACAAACGCTGTATATACCCCTACAACAGGTCTTGTTGAAGTTACCATAGGAAACCATACACTTGAAGCTCCTACCACTCACACTGTAGAAGGTGCAACATTAGATGTTGCCACTGGTGTGATGACTGTTACTATTAACGATCATGGATTCCAAGAAGGAAACAAGATCAATATTGCTCAAAGTTCTATAACTATGAGTTGCCCTTATGGTGGCGGTGGTCAAGAATCTTATCCAAAAGCTGGTCAATATATTGATGGTAAGTGGATCAATATATGGAACGTAACTCAAAATACATTTAGTTTTGACACTACTGGTGGTGTACCATTATCAGTTAATGATGCTCATACATTTGTATCTGCAACTCCTAATGGATTAAGTCGTGTTAAAGAACATATCAAACTTACAACAGGTGCATTAACATTTAAGTGTGCTGAAGATAATTTCTCAACTGAACATTCTTATCCAAGAGCACTTGTAGATACACATACAGCAACTAATGGTACAACTTATGATCCTAATACAGGTATCATGAAAGTTACCACCACTGCTGCTCATGGAATGAGAAATGGTGATTGGGTTAAGATATCAGAAAATTCCATGACATTCAGTTGTGGATACAATGGTGCTTCTGGTGCAGCTGCACAAAAAACATATCCAAGATCAACAGACCATATTGCTAATAAATGGCAGAAGATTCTCAATGTAACTGCAACAACATTTGAAATTCAAGTTTTATCTACAATTCCATCTACTAACCTTGATGTACATACATTTGTATCTGCTACTTCAAATGGAATTCAACAGAAACGTGACAAGTCTTACAATACTTCAGTTCCTATCGTAGCAAAAACTGGAACTACAATTACTATTGACGTTGGTATTTCTTCTAATTCAACTGCACACACTTTCCAGTCTGCACTTAACAACTCAGTTATTACTGGTGGTAACTATGCACACACATTCGTAAGTTCTGTTACTAACGGTGTTAAGAGAGCAACTTCTTCCACAATCTTAAATTACGTTCCATCTGGTTCAACATATAATCCTTCAACAGGAGATATGGTCATAACGATTGGATCTAATCAATTGTTAGCTCCAACTACACATACTTCTACTGATGGTGCTTATAATCCCACTACAGGTATTATGACTGTCACCGTTGCTAATCACGGATTCAATGTTGGTGACAAAGTTAAATTTGCTGTCGGTGCTATAAGCTTTAGTTGTACTCATGGTAGTGGTGGTACAACTGCATATCCTCGTTCTTCCGATCCAATTGCGAATAAGTGGGTTATCATTTCTAATGTGACTCAGAATACATTTGATGTTCAAACATTAGATTCAGTTCCTTCTACTAATACTACAACTCACACTTATGTAAGTTCTGCTGCTAATGCTATTAGTCATGCTAGATCTACAGTTAAAGTTGCAACAAACTCTATAATCTTTAGTTGTACTCATGGTAGTGGAGGAAATAAAACATACCCTCGTGTAACTGATCCTATTGCATCTGCTAGATTCTCAATTCCTAATCATAATAAAGATTGTAAGGATGATGTTTCTGATGTATTGAGAGCTGTTGCTTACAACCTTACTAATGGTGGTAACGATGCTGTTTACGATCATGCAGGTTACTTTGTAGGAACTCCTCACGTAGATGGAGAAGAGTTCTATGCTCGTGCAGTCATGGAGATTGCAAGTAATATTACTCAACAGGTTATTGCAAATGAAACTGTAAATATCAGAGGTTGGCATGGTAAGATTCAAGACAAAGATCTTACTATTACAGTTGATCCTGACGGTTGTGCAAATGAAAAAGCTGCAGTTGATACATTATTCTCTATTGTAGAACAAGCAATTGCTACAGATAGTCTTGCTCATGCTACAGATACTGTTGCTACAACACCTACATGTACTGATGCAATATCTGCAGTTGATACATTTTTTGGTATTCTTACAACTGCACTTGGTTCAGATGGTTCTTATGGAAACTTAAATGCTGTAACTAGAACATTCTCACCTGGCGATCAGCAATGTTTAGATGATGTTCTTCATATAATTAGAGCGTTCCAATATGACCTTAGATACACTGGTAACTCTTCTATAGTTGAAGCTGCTAACAAGTATATCTTAGGTGGTGCTATCAACCATGTTACACAAGAGGTAGATTATACTCGTGCAATATTTGCTTATGCTAAAGAACTTTCTATTCTAGCAATTAGAAATAATCTTGAACCAGGTTTCTTCTCACCAATTGCTCCTGTTTCTAATAGTACAATTACTGTAGATTCTAGTGCACCTGAATGTGCTAACGTTGTATCTGCATTAACTACAAACTGGGGTATATTAGATAACGTACTTTCCAGTGCATCTCTATACAGTGGTACTATTACAAATCCAGATCCTATGATTGAAGAACAGGATGCTGCTAAGTATAGGTTCCCACTACTTAATATATTCCTAGATCTTCCAGTTATTGAAGCATCACCTTATATCCAGAACTCTTCACTTATATCATTCCTTGGTGGTTCTGGTTGTGATATTGACGGTGCTAAAGTTGCTACACCTAACGTACCTAGACCTGGTCTTAAATTAGATGGACAAGGTAATAGTATTGCACAGTTCGACCCACAAGGTAAGTCGATGGTTGCAAACGCATTCACTATCATTTGTTTTGGTGGTACTGCGTATAATGTTACTAACGATGGTTACACCCAGTTGGTTTCTGTGTTCGCTATCTTCTGTCAAGATGGTATCGTATGTCAGTCTGGTGGTTATGCATCTGTTACTAACTCAGCATCTAACTTTGGTACTTACTCTCTAAGAGCAACAGGATTTAGAGCAGATCCATACAGCTTTGACGTTGGTGTTATTGATAGTATTACTAATGACGTTGATGGAAATGGAACTGAATCTGGTAGACAAGTTATTCAAGTATCTGGTACAACATTAACTGCTATTCCTATTGAAGATTACATCATTAGAATTGGTGGTACTAATCCTACTGATCCTGCAGTCGAGCATATTATTCTTGAAACTGAAGTTGTTAGTGGTGCTCCTGGTACTCAAGTTGTTGCTAAGATTACAACTAACCGTGCGATGGACTTTACTGATACTACTACAAGTACAGTATACAGTTATGCTAATGGTAATTTAAGTAGTCTTGTTAATAAATCAATTCAATTCCACAGACCTTCTGTTGTTAACTCATCTTCACACACTTGGGAATATGCAGGATCAGGTAACACTTATGCTGCTCTACCTCAGAACGGTGGATTTGGTTTAGGTACTGCGTTTGAAGCATCTGAAGAAACCTTTGGTCAGGTTTATACATCAGGTACTAACGAGTTTGGTGATTTCAAAGTTGGTAACTTTGTTACTATCTTTAACAGAACTGGTGCTATTAGTTTCGTTGGTACTGTTAGTATCTCTGAACTATCATCTATTAAGATTGTTGGTGGTGACATCACAATTACAGGTTTCTCTAAAGATGATAACTTAGGTGGAACATTCGCATCTGATGCTTTACTACCCACACAGGCATCTGTTAGAGATTATATTTCAAACAACCTAGGACCATATCTAAACCAACCATATTCTACAAACGCAGTTCCATCTGCTCTTGTTCAGTTAACATCTTCTGGTAAGATTAACATTGACCAGATTCCTGCATTACGTCCATTCAATATTACATCTGTTGCATCACAGGCAGACAGACTTGCGATTGAAGACGCAAGTGCAGGTGACATTGCAATTGAAACAACAGCAACATCATTTAGTGTTGCACCTGCTGCAGTTAATACTGGTACAGACAGAATTACAATCACAGGTCACGGTACATCAACAGGTGATGGATTAACATACACTGAGGGAACTACTGCAATTGGTGGTCTATCTACTAACACCAAGTACTTTGTTATCAAGATTGATGATGATACAGTTAAACTTGCTGCTACTAAATCTAACGCTGATTCTGGTAATGCTTTAACATTATCAGGTCAAGGTTCAGGTACACATACATTCACAACTGATGGTACTGCAATTTCCTATATCTTGGAAAATGATTTAGAATCTCAATTCTTATCATTTATTCCTAATCAGAATTACTCATTCAGTAATGGTGCTATATTAAGTGGTAGTTCTACAACTGCTCGTGGTACTATACAATCCTATAACGATGGTCAAATATTCAACTTCGTTATCAGTGATGGTGGTGCAGATTATACTGGTAGTTTCGCACTAACAATTTCTGCTCCTGATGATACTGTAAATGGTGTTCAAGCAGCTGCGACAGCGAACGTTGTAAGTGGTACAGTAACTAGTGTTACGATTACTAATGGTGGTCAAGGTTACTACACTCAACCAACTGTAGCACCACAAGCATCACCTTCCAATAATAATGCAGTTATTGCTGCACAGATTGAAGGTAGAATTAACATCAACATTGCTAACAACATCAAGTTTGATGCAGGTGATTTCATTCTTGATGGATCTGGTGCTAATGAAGGAACTGGTACTTATTCTCAGAGTACTAATACTATTACTATTACGGAGAGTTCACACAATCTTTCTAACGCTGATCTTGTTTACTTAGACTTTACAAGTGGTCAAGGTGCTGATGGTTTCTATACAATTTCTCTTATCAATGCTAATGAATTTTCTGTAACTTCTGCAACTAGTGCAAGTACAACAGGTAATGTTTCTCGTAAGAGAATTATTGACCTCACCAGAGTTATCAATACATCTGCACAAAATGCTGCAAACTGGACACAGTTAACATCAACAAACATTGATGCTTCTAATATTGTTGCAGGTACAATTGACCCAGAGAGATTAGCAAATAAAGGAACTGCAAACTCATTCACATTCTTACGTGGTGATTCATCATGGGAGTATGCACTACAATCTATTAGACCTACTACTCAAGATTGTGTAGTTATTGGTGGATCTTTAACAGACAGTACTTATATTGATACTATTACAATTACAAATGGTGGTACTTCATACACAGACGGAACTTACCAGAATATTCCACTTGAAGGTGGTAACGTCAGTATTAGTGACAATGGTGTTGCAAGAGGTACTTACATCATTAGTGGTGGAGTAATTACATCTGCTAGTGTTACTGATTCTGGTACTGGATATAATGCTGGATTTAGTATCACAATTCCTGCAGAATTTGGTGGTGGTAATGGAGCAATTCTAACTGCTGTTAAGGGAACAATCAACCGTGCATACGGTAACATTGAAGTTGATATTAGAAAGGGTGATAACTTAACTCCAGCTGCTACTGTCTATGGTAACTACGGTGTATTCAGATTTAGAAAAGACGTTGCTAACCAAGCACTTGGTAACCAAACAGAAGGTGGTTTCTTAATTGATAATAATGGTCAGGTATCAATTGACCAAGGTCCTGGTTCAGAACTTAATGCTGACAAACTAGATGGTAACGACGCTGGTTTCTTTACGAATGCAAGTAACCTAACATCTGGTTCATTAGATCCAGCAAGACTGATAAATCAAACATATGCAATCTCCATATCTGGTACTGCTGACAAAGCAAACAGAGTCTTCAACGAGACTGCATCACTGACATCAAACCCATCTCCCGCACAAGCAGGTGGTGGTATATCTGCTGCACTTAGAAATAATGCTGCTACTGGTCTTAATGATGGTGGTACTACACACGGTATCGTAACTTACAGAAGAGAGGAAACTGGTACTGCTGCTATTCAAATTGGTTTCACTGATAATGATAATCTCTACCTAAGAGGTAACAGTGGTGGTAATACTGTATATGGAAACTGGGCTGAGATATGGTCAGGTGCTAACGATGGTCCTGGCAGTGGATTAGATGCTGACAAATTAGATGCACATCAAGGTTTATGGTATCAGTCTGGTTATAACTTCGGTGCTTCTCAAGGTGGTATCAACAAACCTATGGGTGACATCTTCTTACCTGAGGTTCTTGGTCAAGATAAGATGGTATTTGAGAACTTCTATCTTAATGATAGTGGTCTGAAGTACACATTATACATTCCAGATTTCCATTGTAGAACTGGTACTAATGGTAACATCAATCCAAATGGTACATACACTATCTACTCTGATGTTGGAGCAACAAATAACATCGGTTCAATCGTAGTTGATTCTAACGGTGTTCAAGAACTTACTCATACATCTGGTGAGATATATTCATTAGTTACAGGTTCGATAGCATTTGTTGGTGCTAATACTAACGCTAACATTTACGTCTTCGGTCCTAACCCAGGTACTAAGTGGACTGTAACATCATCTAACTTAATTTCTAGTGGTTCATCCACAGTGATTGGATTACGTGATGCTGCTGCAGGTGCTAAATTACAACTTGGTAAAGCAGCAACCTCTACTACACCAACAGTAGACTTTAGATCATCTGGTCAAGCACCAAACTATGATGTACAGTTTGTTATCTCTGGTGGTAATACTAATGATGGAAATGGTACTATCAGAATTAACACTGGTGACATTACTGTCAATGGTAACACCATGTGGCATGCAGGAAACGATGGTTCATCATCTCAGCTAGACGCTCATTACTTAGATGGATTCACTCAGTCAACTGCAGCAGGTGGTAATACAATTGCACGTAGAGATGCTTCTGGAAACTTAACAATTAATGACTTAACTGCAGATCAAGGTACATATAATAATACTGGTACTTCCATATTACAACTTGGTGGTAGTTCTGGTGTTGACTTAGGTAAATCAACAACCAACACTCTTTCACTTAAGGGTAGAAACAGTGGTACTGTTGGTTACATTAAATTTGGTAATGACACCAATGCCTTTGGTTATAATGGAACACACCTATCTTACAATAACGTTTACTTCCGTAGCGGTTACATCGGTATTGGAGAGAGTAATCCTGGTGCACCATTAGAAATTAAGAGAGATGGGTCTGCACTTAACTTATGGGCAGAGTTCACAACAGGTGGAACTAATGATGGTCGTATAATGTTTGGAACCGATGGTGGTTCTCCACATATGATCTTTGACGACATCGCTAATGATAGTGGATGGATACTCGGTGCTGATGATGCTAACTTATCATGGTTCTGTATTAAAGGATTTGCAACACCTGGCGATGTTAGTTACATATCATCTCAAGGTTCTACTGGATCTTGTAACTTAGCAATTTACCAAGGTACAGGTAGATGGTTCATTAACAAGGCGGGTACTACTGGAGCTGGTTCTAGATTGAACGTTGGTGGTGCTATTGAAACTGACAATCAACTTAAATCTACTGTTGCAACTGGTACTGCTCCTCTTGCAGTTACATCTACAACTGAGGTTAATAATCTAAATGCTAACCAACTTCAAGGTTATACTGCTAATAACCTTCCATACTTGAGAGCACTTATTAACACATGGAACAATAGTTCTGAGGGTCAACCAAGATTCTACTTTGCTAATAATGCTGCTACATACTTTAGAACTGGTACTGATTACTACTTTAGAAATGATTCCAACAATGGCATAGGTTCACTGAACGATAATGGTTGTTGGACATTCTACTCAGGTAATGACACAGTACAATCAACATATGGTTTACAAGTTAACCAGTTAAATGGTATTAACCTTAATGCATCTGAAGGATTATCTTCTGGGCAGAAGAGTACAGTTCTAAGAGCATCAGGTGACAAACAATGGATTGATACATATGGTGTTATGAAACGTAATAGAAATACTATTGCAGAAAACATCAATGTAAACAATGGTGATAACTGTATGTCTGCAGGACCTCTTGAAATAAGTAACGGTACAACAATCACTATAAATAATGGTGGATCATGGAGTGTAGTGTAAAAGATGAGTAGTTTATCAGTACATAATTTACAAGGCATCAGTACGTATGCTAATACGGTAGAAGTTCCTATAGGACATAGACTATCAATTGGTGCTGGTGCTAAATTTACTTTGCCAACATATACTCTGGCACAAAGACCAAGTTCTAATCAAGTTATTGGTGAATTAATTTTTATTAGTGATACACTTGCTGTTCAAGTCTGGAGTGGATCTCAATGGTTGACTGTTGGTGGTGGTCTTGGATTGTCATCTACTGCACCTGCACAAAGCACTACAGAACTTAGCAACGCAGGTATATCTACAAACGGATTATATTGGATCAAACCAAATGGTTATAGTGGATCTGCTGAACAAGTTTACGTTGACTTTAGTGGTAGTGCATCTGGTATATCTGATCCAGGTCCTTGGGTTAGAGTCAGATATGCTCAAAGTTACTACTCAAGAAGTGATGCTTGGAGAGGTCAAGGTGGTTTAAGTAATCCAGCAAACCAAAGTTCTACAGCATATTCTGGTGATTTTGCATATGATGTTTCTGATGCTTGGTTAATAGCATTGATGCAGAACTCTAGTGAGTGTAGACAGTACTTTGAATCTTGGGGTTATGGATCTGTTGGTTGGACATATGGTTCTGGTTACATGGAATCAAAAGGTTTAGACGGAGTTAACTATACTAGATGGAACGGTAGTAGAAATATTGTTGGTAAAGATTATACTAGAGTACCTGGTATGTCACACAATACTAGCAGTATAAACGGTCCTTATAGTAATCCAACTGGAAGAAACACTGACGATACTGACAGAAACGATAGTAACTGGAGAAATACAAAATTCTTCTTCAAGTACGTCATACCTGGCGGTAGTAGTGCATTCCCATTACCTATTAAAGGTATCTGGAACGCTGACGTTGACGGAGGATCCGAGCAAAGGTACTTCCCATTTAGAGATCCAGAACGTGATACGTCCATGGAATCTAACATCTGGATTAAAATGTAATTGAGGAACCATGGCATCTAGAATTAAAGTTGATGAAGTTACTAATTTAGCACAGTCGGGAGCTGTTTCATTTCCCACTGGTGGTGCGACTTTTAGTGGAAATGTAAACGTAACAGGTAATATAGATTTTACTGGAAATTTATTACAGAATGGATCTCCCTTCGTAACCCTACCAGAGCAGAATGTAAACAATATAGGTTATACTTTAAGATCTGGTGGTAGTACAGGTGTTGCCTATTGGGACTCAAGTGGTGAGGGCGATAGTGGTGGCGGGAGTCAAGCCATGTATAAAGCAGGGTTTGACATTACTAGAGGTTTTGCTTGTGCAGGATATAGAGGAGGAAGTTCTTGGAAGAACGTTAATAGACTTGTAATGTCTACCTATACCAACACAAACCTAGGAGACTTACTAACATACTCTGGAGCATATCTTGACTGTGCACAGAATACTTCATTTAAGAATTACGTATTTGCTACTTGTGATAGTTGGAACGGAACTTGTAACTATGTTTCTTCAATTAGCATGGTAACTGAAACAAATACTGGATTGGCAACAGCAATGTCTTCTAACAGAAACAGATGTACATGTTTGAAAAAAGATTTCACATATGCATATGTACATGGAGGTAATAGTTCACAGATAACGAAATATAATTTATCAACTGCAGCAAGTAGTCAAAGCACAACTCACCCTAACGGTGACCAGAACAACCCTGCAGGTGGACAAGGTGCTACAGTAGGATGGATCAAACAAGGTTCTGGACAATCATTTAATTTCTCAACTGAAGTATTCCACTCTTGGACAGACAATCCTGGTACTGATGGTACTAACAAAACACTTTCAAGTAGAAATGGTTTCATGTACTGGAATACTGGTGGTGGTTATCGTACCTCTAGTGATTGGCATGTAAGAGACTCTTACAATGGTGGACGTAGAGCAAGTGTAAGTAAGAATGGTATAACAACTGGTGAGGAAACAATGTTTACTGGTAATGAGTATGGTTTCATTGTAGGACAATATGATGGAAACCAGAATAATAATGGTTACTTATTCACTTATGCAAGTCATAGTTTCCAAAGAGATTCTAGAATGGATAGTCTAGGAACAAGTGGAAGGGCATCTGCTGCTGGTGGAGAGTATGGTGTTCTCATGTACGGATACACAGGGATGTAACAATGTCAGAAACAGTGAAACTAAAGTATTACATAGGCAGAAGATGCGATGAGATTGACTGGATCAGTACGTCCAATATAATTTGGAACATGTATGGTATCTGTGTATTCTCAGTAGAAGAACAATGGGCAAGAGATCTCTATACTTTACCTCGCTCTTTTGAAGAGATTAGTGAAGAGATGGGTAGATGGGGAACCAAACATTTTGGTGAGACTCGTACCGAAGTTAAAATTACATCTGAAGATCCACTATCATCTGAAAGTTTAATGGATGAGGAAGATGGAATTGAAATGCCTGATCCTTTAATCAATAAAGGTAAGACAGTAATTACATTACCTCAAGAAAGAATTGATGCTGCAATTGCGTTTATGAAATTGTCAGCAAAATTAATCATTGAAGATCAATATGATCGCAAATTCTTATCATTGAAATGTGAGGTATCTAAACTTGAGCAATTTTTATGGGATGCACAGGTACGGGAATCCAACAATCAAGAGGGGGAAACTCCTGTGCTAGATAGTATAGCAGCTGCAAAAGGTGAAAAAGTTGCAGACGTTGCTACTTCAGTTCTAGCAAATCAAACAGCATTTAAAGATAAAGTTATTCTACTTAACTCAGAAATGGTTAAGGTGAAGACAGAATTTAAAAACTGTGCTACAATAAAAGAACTAAACCTTCTTTGGCAGAAATACATGGGTATACCTATGCCTAATGATCAAATGCTTGAACTTGGACTAGTCCATGAAGAAGAAGCAGCACTAACAACTGACACTGTAGAAGCTGGTTTACATTTATAATTTAATTATACTATGTCAAAAATTATGAAGGGTGGAATGACACCTGAGCAAGTCGAGGACTGGGTAGAGAACTCGATGCATTATGGAATGACGCATGAGCAAATTAAGAACTTCGTCATTAACTCTAATGTAACTGATTTTCGTCAACTAAGACAAGTTCTAGTTGAAGTTGAAACTAGGAGTCATGAGAGAAAGAAACTCTGGATGGATCATCAGAGAAAAGAAATTAAGATAAATCAATTAAAAGCAAGGTTAGAAAAAGAAGAAGATGAATTTGAAAGGCAACTAATTCAAATTGATATAGATGAATACGAATTAGACTTAGGTAAATTCAAGGTTAATATTAGACAGTATGACCATGAACTAGAACCTTTCATGGAATACATCAATAAGAACTTTGCAAATATAGATGAGTTAGCTGACGTTGCTAATTACTCTGAAGAGGATGAAAGAAAATATTGGATTGCTAGAATGGGTAAACAAGCAGCTATTGACATATATGCCAATGGCAGAATAGGTATTGGTAATATGGATTCTATCGCTATGATGCGAGAAGAAGATCAGATATATGCAGTCAATATTGCCATGCAATATGCAGGTTTATTGAACACAGGTATATCTAAAATTCAAAATGAATTAAAACCTCATATAGATAAATTACTAGGAGATGGAACCGAAGTAAGGTTCCCAACATTCGATGGGATTGAGAAAAATCTCAACCTTGACTTATTCAACAAATTGACAGGATCCAGTGGTGAACAAAAAAGTCTTCAGTCTACCAATAAACCCGAAACTGAGTGAAGAGTTTGTAACTAATACATTCCTTCCCTTTTTAAAGAAACATCGAGATTATATACTAGATCTATATTTTACATGTAGAATCCCTCCGTTCAATCAGGACGCTATGGGGGATTGTTTTACTGCAGATCAAGCATTGATTGATGCTGCATGTTATATCTCAAATAAATCTGACATACCCTTATCAGCAACATTTAATAATATATGGGTTAGACCCGACCAAAAGAATTTAGATTTGTGGATAGAAAACTTTGCACCCATATATGATATGGGAGTTAGAGTGGTTACTTTACCACATACAACATGGGTATCTACAGGACAAATACAATCTGCCTTTCCAGAATTGTTCATAAAGAATACTATACTTAGAGAAGTAACAAGACCTAATGAAATAGTAGCACTAGCAGAAGCAGGTTTTCATTATATAAATCTTGATCGTGATCTTATGCGAGATAGAGATCAGTTAGTTCGTATACAAAAAGCAAAAGATTATTGTGCATTTATAAAAAAACCTGTTATGCTCTCAATGCTTGTCAATGAAACATGTTGGGGTGGTTGCCCTATCATGCCAGAGCATTATCAATATAACAGCACTAGAACAAAAGACGATCCCATATTTTTTGCTAGTCCTATTAGTAGAGTCTCATGTTCTACATGGGATGTTGAGCATCCAGAGTATGATTTGAAACAAGCAAACCTACCTCCATGGAGAGAGGATTGGTTAGAAATGTTAGACCTTGGAATTGATACATTCAAATTACATGGAAGAGAACATGGTATGCGTCTCTTAGAAAGTATGGAACTTATTAAAAGATGGGCAGATGAAGAAGAGTATATGTTTCCAGAGTATAAAAAATATCAAGCAGAGATGCAGATGAAAGATGCTCCCATTAATGCATGGAGACAAAAAATCAAGACATGTAAGTTTGACTGTTGGGACTGTAACTACTGTGAGAATGTGATTGAATACCACATGAAAAAAGCAGATATAGTAGTTCACTCACAAGTAGAAACATGCATAGAAGCATTTACCAATTCAGGTAAGTACCTATCTAATCATAAAACATATGACCCTAACGATCCTGATGCATACTTTAATATACCTGGTTTGTCATCAGCTAGAGTCAGACATTTCTTAAACAATCTCTGCTCTCAAGAAGGTGCAGTGTATCTTGAGGTTGGAGTATATGCAGGTTCAACATTCTGTGCTGCTATACAAAATAATGACATGGTTGCTGCGTATGCTAATGATAACTGGTCACAACCTAATCTACAACCAGCAAGAGAGGATATAGAATTACCAATAAATGATGTGACTGTCAATACTTTTGTAGATAATTTACAACATAACGTAGCTACTGATAGTTTGGATTTCGATATTCAAGTACTCAAAGGTGATTCGTCACAACTAGGAAAAAAGGATTTCAAACATGATGTCAATATTATTTTCTATGATGGAGATAATGCAGAACATAAAATGATAGAATTTTTTAACCAGATGTTGACATTTACTGATAAGGTGTTTACTTTGGTTATTGATGATGCCAATGTAGAACAAAACGTTGCTATAACAAAAGGTTGGGTAGAGAAACAGCAACTAAGAGTTTTATATGAAAGAGAGTTATTGAATGATCAAGAGGATGATAAGATGTGGTGGAACGGATTGTATGTTCTTGTAATAGCTAAATAGATTTGAGGAAATTATAAGTAAGCCTGATGTCTCAATTAAATGTAGGAAAGGTAGTTGCTGGTGTAGGGGTAGAATTACCAACTCTAGCTGAATCTAATAGACCAACAGCATCCAGTGGTCTAATGTTTTTCAATAGTGATAAGAACCGTGTTGAAATTCATAGTGGTGCTGACTGGTATGTACTTAACACATTATCTTCTCAAACGTTTGGAACTGTCAGAAGTTTTGCATATACTGGTTCCGATCAACAATTCACAGTTCCTAATGATTCAGGAAATATAACAGAACTGAGAGTCTTTATGTGGGGTGCAGGTGGAGGACCTGATGAAAGTGCTACTGCTGCTGCAGGTGCAGGTGGATATTGTAGAGGTACTATAAAAAGAAGTGATAACGGAACTATGAATGGAACTACATTTACTGTAGTTGTTGGATCAGGTGGAGTCAGAGGAACAGGAAGTTCTGACATGCCAGCTGTATATGGCGGTGGTGGAAGAGGTTCTCGTGATAGTGGTGGTGGACACGTTTCTGGAACTGGCGGTGGTCTTTCTGGTATCTTTGAAGGATCAAACCAAATATATGGTAGTAGTGCAGACCCAGTTTCTGACGTTCATACAAGAATTATTATATGTGCAGGTGGTGGCGGTGGTGCCAACGACCAATCTAGTGGATACGCTTACGGTGGAGCTGGCGGTGGATTAGAAGGTGGTCGTGGTGGATCTCAACCATCTAACAATAACAAAGGTGGTTACGGTGGTCGTCAACAGTCTGGTTATGCAGGAAGTACATCTGGAAACCGTGTATCTGGAGGTAGATGTAGAGGTGGTGATGGAAACACTGGACAAGATAACCCAGGTGGAGGTTCAGGATTTTACGGAGGAGAATCAGGAAGTGATGATAACTCTGGAGCAGGAGGTGGATCTTCTTACTATGGAGGAAACTCTAGTTACAATGTAACTGATGCATCTACTGAAATTGGTGGATATGGAAGTGGACAGACATATAGTACTGGTGGATCGGCTTCCCAATATTGGTCAGCTGATGTAGGAAATTCATCTCGTTCAAGTAGAGGTGGAGACGGAAAAGTAGTCATCGTTTACTAGACTATATAATATACATTATTATTCTAAAGCATGGACATTGAAGGCATGGTCAAGGAATTCACTGACCAATTAAAAGAACAAAAGGCAACAGTTGTTGAACTAGAAAAACAACTCAAGACTCGTAATGAACAAGTATTGAGATTGGAAGGTGCAATCGAAGCACTTAATATGACACTCAAGAAACCAGAGGAAGAAGGTGGTACGGAAGTCAAGTGAGTTTAGACAAAAGGAGCATGTAGACTCTAGGCAGATATATCTACCTTTCAAGGGAACTATCGAAACATGCCCCTATAAAGTTGGAGACTTATACGATGGTCGAGAGGTAATAGCACTGGGATTTACCGAGAATGTCTACGGACATTACTATCATATTATTGTGGAAAGAGATAGAACTCATCTGAGAACTAAATTTCAATTTGATTCAAAGCATGATTTAAAATTCTCAAAACCATGTGAAAGGATGGGTGGTAAACCTCAGGACATGGAAAAACAATTGAGGAAATATTTACCAGATGGTCTCGCACAAGACACAGCCAACTGAGTTAACATGCATTAGTACTAAATCTGAACTTAGAGCATGGACATCAGGTGAACTTGATAAAATTGTAACTAAGACCGATAGGTATTGGATTGAATATTCTGATGGTAATCGGTTATTAGATTTACAGTCTGGAAACTCTGCGTATACTCTAGGGTATGGCAATAGAGAAGTCATGGATGCATTGGCATCTGAAGTTAATTTTATAAGAGGAAATAAAGGAGAGACATGTGAACTCTCTAAGAAAATGGTCAACCTAGTTTGCTCTACAGGCAACTGGGATGTTTTGTCGTGGGCAATATCTGGATCATCAGCAGTTGAATCTGCTATCAAGATGAACGATCAGTACTGGGGTAATCAAGAAAACTTTATAGTTACGTTTGCACCTGGTTTTCATGGCACTACATATTTGACAAGAAATATGGGGGATACGTCTGATGGGATAAAAAGAATTAAGAAAGTACCAACACCTTTATGGAGAAAAGAAAAGGATCAAGAGAAGGAAGAAGATAAAGCAATCAAGTATTTAAAACTTCTTATCAAAACATACAATTGTTGTGGTAGAAAGATAGGGTGTATTGTCATGGAAACACTACCATGGTTGAAAGGTGGTATCCCATGGTCACCACGTTGGTGGAGAACAGTACGTGATCTATGTAACGAGAATGATATATTAATGATCACTGATGACGTTTGTACGTGTTGGGGTAAAGGTGGTGGTTATCATGGTTGGCAAAAGTATGGAGTACAACCAGATATATCTGCACTCGGTAAATCTTTAACAGCTGGTTACACACCACTTGGATGTTCAGTTGCCAATAAGAAGGTAGGAGATGTATTGAAGGAACAAGATTGGGAGTTTGGACATACTTGGCAACCTACTATGACAGGTATATCTGCTATGAATGCAGTTAATAATATAATAATTAGAGATAATTTGTTTGAATTATGCAAACCAATAGAGGACAGTCTAAGGTTTTTTGCTGAGGATTGTCTCGATAGGGGATATATTACTGGGTATAGAGTGAGTGATTTATTCCTATCACTTGATGTAAAAGAGGAGTTAGACCCAGAAGCATTAATTCAATCTGGACTAGCATTGAGTAAGACAAGAGACAAATCAGTAAGAATAGTTGCTAACTTCTTA
>Ga0163180_10000252_pt1 | contig 30481 bp, 22 predicted proteins | sample AtlANTMetagenome_2_FD_109647 | JGI IMG/M metagenome (GOLD analysis project Ga0163180, IMG submission 109647) | Marine eukaryotic phytoplankton communities from the Atlantic Ocean - Atlantic ANT 4 Metagenome | ecosystem: Environmental > Aquatic > Marine > Oceanic | place: North Atlantic Ocean...
AACGAAGCACCTACTTTAGGATCGTCATTTACTGGATTCTACGTTGGTAAGATGCGTCAGTTAGATGATATATCATTTGAGTTTGATTCATTGAGATCTTCCTTCAACCTTAAGCGTAGTGGTACATTCTACTCTATCGCACTGACTGAAGGTGTACAGGCAACTGAATCTATTATCGCAGATAACAATATTATTATCTCACTTAACGGTGTTATTCAGCAACCTGGAATCGGTTTTGAACTTGTTGGTTCTCGTGTCGTCTTCAAAGAAATTCCTCGTGTAGGATCTACATTTGTTGGTTTCGCGTATATTGGTTCTGACGCTGACGTTACGCAGTCTGAAGTTGTTCCTCCAATTGAGGCAGGTGACCTTCTAGACATTCAAGGTGAAACAATTGACAGAGAAGTTGCTGTTATTGAATCTTCTCAGACTCTGGTTACATTTGAATATATCGGATCTGTATTTGGTCGTGACGGACAAGGTGAAGCAGTTACTCTATCCAATAGATTGGATGGTGTTCAGGTAACTAATCCTGGATCTGGATATACCTCACGTCCAGTTGTTAGAGTTGATAGTGCATCTGGTTTTGATGGTGCAGTTAAAGCACTGGTTGGAATCAGTCGTGTTGATACAAACGCTGTTGGTTCTGGTTACAAGTATCCAAATGTAGATATTACAAATACTGTGGCAGATGATTATGTCGCACCAAACCCAGCTGATTATGGTGAGGAAGCAATTTATAAAGAAGAGATTATTGACACTGACGTAGTTAATGTTACACCTGATAATCTATCTCAAGTAAATAGTGGTGACATTCCTGGTCACGGTGATTCACCTGCTGCAACAGGAACTACTTTAACATCCTTTGAAATTACATCTATCTGGTCAAGTACACCATAAATATTAACTATGCCAGCTTCTACTACTACTGCATCTATTTCTGAAGGAGTCTTGACTGTAACTAGCAATGGACTCCCAGACCCTGCTTTGGCAGGTGAACCATTGGGTTCTGGAAATTTTCCAAATAGTCCCAATAACATCTCTGCTCAAACTTATAATTATGAGTTTACTTACAGAGGTGGAACTAATACTTCCAGTCCACAAGCAGCAACTTTTGGTGCTTTGGGTATAGCACTTAACGGTGTTATACTTGCTGCTCCTACAGCAGCAGACGGACCTCTGCCTGGCACTGATGATGCACTACCTACTAATTTCCAATGGAATGCAGTATATAATGGTACTTCATATGGTGTAGATAAGTGTGGTGGTCATCCAGAACAGAACGGTTCATATCATTATCATTCAGGTGAATTTTTAGTAAACTGTTGGGCTAACGGTATTGTTCAGTCTAATAGTTACTTTAGTTCCTCTCATTATGAAGGTAATTATTTTAGACATCCCGATGGTCATTCTAAGATTGTTGGAACATGTTTTGATGGTTATCCTGTATACGGACCTTTTGGTTATAAGATTTCTGATGATAATGATTCAGGAACTAAAAGATTGGCAAGTTCTTATAGAGTACTAACAACTCCTCCTGCTGGCAGAAACTATAGTTATGCCCAGAAATTTGCAGGTACTTTTGTACAGGACTATGAATATGTAAATGGTTTAGGAGACCTTGATATTAATAATGGTAGATTTGCAGTCACTCCTGAATTTCCAGGTGGTACTTGGGCATATTACATAACTTTAGACGAAGATAACAAACCAGTCTACCCATATGTCTTCGGTCCTCAAACCAAACAACAACGTCCCTCATAAATAACTAAAAACTAGGTCTAATGGCAAAACAACTACTAGCACTTGGAACTTCCGCTAACGATGGCACTGGTGATTCACTCCGTGCTGGTGGTGACAAGATTAACGACAATTTTACTGAATTATATGATTCTTTAGGTGGTTCTTCAGGTGCTCAAAACTTATTGGTTAATACTGCTTCACCCAGTGCAGGTGATGCTTTAACATGGAATGGTACAGCATTTGCACCAGGTCAACCTACTAACAAGAATATTCTTGAACAGAATTTAAACGTAAATGGTTACAACATTGTATCATCTGGTAATGGTAATGTTGTAATCCAATCAGATGGTACTGGCGATATAATGTTGAGAAACGGTACTAATGCTACCGATACTATCATTGATGGTCTTGATGGATTCCTTAAGTGGAATGCTCCTTATGTTGCAGCAGTAAACCTTCCTGCCTATGGAACATATACTGGAATGTTTGCATACCTTAATGATACTAAGAAAGCATACTTCTCTTGTGATACAGCATGGAGAGAACTTCTAGATACTACTAACTCTAGACTACAGGACATTGGTACTGTACAAGACACGACTTATGCAGACGGGGAAGTTCCTACCTGGAATGCAGCAAACGGTGAGTTTAGACCTGGAACTGGTGGCGGGGCTGGCGGTGGTAATATATTTGCAACATTTAATGCTGACACTGGAAGTACAACTGCTCTTGGAGCAACTGATACTTTAACAGTTACTGGTGGTACAGATATAACAACCAGTATTACTGGTGACACTTTAACAATTAATTACGCTGGATCTGGTGGATTCTCTTATTCAGGAACTGGTGTAAGTGAAGGTGACATGTTAATGTTTGATGGCTTTGACTGGATTCCAGTTTCTGCTCCATGCATAACATGGTTACTTGGTAATGATGGTACTAACTCTCATTATACCTTTACTGGATCAGGATTCCCTAACACTACTAATGATCCTATCCTATACCTAACAAGAGGACATGTCTACAGATTTAAGAACGATTCACAATATACTATTCATCCATTTGAAATTCGTCAATCTGCTGGAGGAAATGCTTACACTGCTGGTGTAGGAAGTGATGGTGCTGGAACAACTACATTTACTGTTCCTATGGATGCACCTGCAACTCTTTATTATCAATGTGCAAACCACCCATCAATGGGTAATCAAATCGTAGTTGTGACCTAATATGCCAAGAACAGTACCTGGATCTGGAGCCGTTATTGAACCAATCTTTAATAGAGATTTTGGTGTAGATAGTGTTGTGGTTAAATCAGGTGGTAAAGATTATGATGCATCTGATCCGCCTCAACTAACTGTAACTAATTGTGGTACTCCAGAAAGTGCTGCTCTGTTATTTCCTATAATAGAAAGTGGTAAGATAACTCACGTACGAGTATTGACACCAGGTTCAGGATATGATCCTCTTAGGGTTATTATTAATGCTAATCAAGATGATAGTTTAGTTGTTGATACATTTGACATTAGAAGTATATTAACTAGTGTATCTGCTTCTATTACTACAGGTGCATTTGCAGGAGATAGGTTATCACTTCAATCTAATAATCTTCCAGATCCTGCTGGTTCTGGGATATTTCCTTCTACGTTTAATAACAACAATATATTCGCACACTCATTCCTTCACAAGATAGTTTATCGTGGAGGTAAAGATGTACCTCAATTACCCCCAAATAATGATCCTGCTATTAAAGATAGAGGATCTCTTACAGATTTAAACCAACAAAACAGCAGTCCTACAAAAGGACAAATTGGTTTGATGTCAAATGGTATTCCGATACTAACTCCCGATGGAGGAACTAATGGTACTCCTCCTACAGGATTTGCATTTGATGTTAATAAGACTAACTTCTATGATCATGATACTTATAATGGATATCCTAACAGTGATCATCTCTATAACTATCAAGATGCTAAGGTAATTGATTCTTTTGGTTCTGGTCAAGGAGTCTTTGATATTAAGACTTACTATAGTGAGACTAATTTTGGTGGAGATAAATCACGTCATGCCAATGGACACAGTAAAATTTTAGGTATATCATATGATGGATATCCGATATACGGTCCTTTTGGTTATACTACAGGATTAGATGATCAGTCTGCAATCAAAAGGATTGAGACTTCATATAGGTTTAGAACAGGTGTTGAGATTGATGGTAATAGAATACCAAGTAATACACCTACTTCAACAACTTATACTGTTACTGTTGCTGATTCTGGTAATGGTAATAAGTTTGTATTAAATGGAACTGAAGCACCAATTGAATTGATTGGTCGTGGAGATACAGTCACATTTAATCTAGATGATGCAAGTAACGTTGGACATCCTCTTTTAATAACAGATTTTGCTGGAGAAACAAACTTACAAGGTTGGCATGCAAGCACTCAAACTTTATATGATAAAGATGTCCTATATGAACGTGGTGTCAAATATTACATTAATAATAGTGAGGTAACATACGCAGCATATCTTGCTAACTATGATGCTGCAACTAATAGAAAACTTGAGATAACAATTCCTTGGTTTGCTCCTAATAATCTTCACTACTTCTGTTACTTCCATGCTAACATGGGTAACAAGACTAATATTCTATACTATCCAGAAGGTACATTCATTGAAGATTACATCTATGAAGCTGCACTTGGAGATTTAGATACTCATAATGGTAGATATTGTGTAACTCCTGAGTATCCTGATGGAACTTATGCTTACTTCTTAACCACAGCAAGTGGTGGTGAACCACAATATCCATATTGTATTGGTGATACTTTCTATAGTATACCTACTAAATTTGGAAATGATACTCCTATAGTTCAACAAGAAGTACCTAGTGGTGCTAGAGCAGAAGTTATTCTTAGTGAAACTAATGCTGGTCAGGTTGAATATGTTAAGATGATTGCTGGTGGTGATGGATATTTTGGAGATGCTAGAGTAGATATTTTAGGTGGAGAGGGAACTGGTGCTACTGCTACTCCTGTTACTAAGTCTATTAGTGGTCTATCATTAGAATCATCAGGATCAGGATACCTTTCACCTCCTACTTTATTCTTCCAAGGTGGTGGTGGACAAGGTGCTGAAGGAGTTGCAGATGTTGATTATTCTGGTATTGTTACTAATATAAATGTTGTTAATCCAGGTAGATTCTATCAAGATCCACCATATATTTACATCCAAGGTGGTGGTGGAGTTGGTGCAAAAGCAACTGCAAGAATTGAACAAGGTGAAGTTGTAGGTATTGATGTTACGGATCCAGGTAGAGGATATACTTCAGCACCTAATATTATATTCACTAAACTAGTTAATGTAAAAAGAAAGGTTAGGAATCGTCAGTCTTATAATGCTTCCAGTTTCTTCATTACTGGTCTTCAGAAATCTTTGGATACTAATACTGAAGAAGTTGTTGTAAAATCTACAGGAGCATTTCCTGGCTCTGGTAAGTTCATGATTGGTAGAGAGATCATTGAATATACTAGTAAAGATGCTAAGAGATTTTTAGGATGTACAAGAGGGACTAATTTTAGATTTGACCAGAGAGTTATTGTTGATGGTATTCAGAACGTTGATGGTGTATCAACATATGAGTTTAACGTTGGTGACAGATTAGTTCGTAGAATTGAAAGTGCTAGTAATAAGGTTGCAGTAGTATATGACTGGAACCCAGTTAATAGGGAACTATTAATTGTATTCCAAGTTGATGAATTAGCATTTATTGATGGTGGTGTTCCATCAACTACTATCAGAACAGTTGCTTTTGATGGTGGTACACCTGGTGCTTCTAGTAGTACTGAGTTACCACATAACATAATTGATTCTATTGGTGATACAATTGTGGTCTATCAGTTAACTTTGACTGATAAGAAGTTTGAAGATGATGCTGAAAACTCAGGTGCAGGTGATGGTATACCTGATGTTTTCAATACAGGAACTGACTTCGCTGACCAAATTAACCTTGATGGTGGTATACATAATTCATTATACGGTATTGAAGAAACCGTTGGTGGACAGAATACTACTATATTTGCTATAGGTGATCAGGTTAAAGATGCTTCAATACCATTTAAGTATTCAACTATTGAATCTGCTGGAGCATTAAGAGACGGAATTGAACATACTTCTAGAATAAGAGTGATACTATCAACTCTTGATACTAATAGTATTTCGTTTGTAGTGGGTGAGACTGTAACAGGTCAGAACTCTAACATTCAGGCAACTGTGGAATCATGGGAGCAAGCAACTAGAACTCTAGTTCTTATTAACCCAATTCCATACTTTACTAATAATGTTAACCTTGGAATACAGGGATACTTCTATGAGTTCTCTGCCGATTCCACTGTAACCCAAGTCAGAGTCCTTGATCCAGGACTTGATTATACTGCAACTCCTACTGTTTCAATTGAAAATAGTGGTGAGATTCAGGCACAAGCAGTTGTTAATATGACATCTGACGGTGACCAAGTTGGATCATTAACTGTAACTAATGGTGGTTATGGTTATACAAAACAAGTTACAGCAGGTACCCTGCATCCTACTGTTACGTTCACAAATGCAGGAATTGATACTACAGGAAGTGGTGCAGTCGCTGAGGTTATCCTTGGTGGAGAGAAGCTCGTTGGTGCGGGTGGTGCTTCTTGGAGAATAGAAAGTATAACTTACGATACAAGCATCCGCGACAACTAGCATAAATAAAACTGGAGGATTAACTCTTAGACCATGGCAGCACTATTAACTGACCAGTTCAGAATATTTACAGCACAGAAATTTATAAAATCACTAGAAGGACCTGATCCTCTTGCAAGTGACACAACTGCTGGCGACGATAGAGATCGTCTTTATATCTTTATTGGCCGTCCCCAAGAGTGGGACAACGAAAACTCACCACCACAAGCAGTTGATTCGTTTGACGAATTTTCGGATGCCTACGATGATATGATGTCATTGAAACGTGTTCTTGCTGCCGACACGATTCAAGTTGTACGTCGTATTGACTGGATTCCCCCAGAGCAAACTACTGGTGGATTGGGTTACACATATGACATGTACCGTCATGATTTCTCACCAACTAACACAGCATCATCTGGTGCTACTAAGTTGTATGACTCTGATTTCTATGTCGTTAACTCCAATTACCAAGTTTATAAGTGTATCTACAACGGTACTAGTCCTAGTGACCCTAATGGTAAGCCTTCTACCGTTGAACCTACTGGTACTTCTACATCCATCATCACTACTTCTGATGGGTATCGTTGGAAATATATGTACACTATCCCTGTTGCACAGGTTCTAAAGTTTTTCTCTGCTGATTACATGCCTGTATTCAGCGATGCATCAGTTACTTCAAACGCTGTTGCTGGAGAGATTGATACTGTTATCATCACCTCTTCTGGTTCTGGTTACAACAATGGTACATACGATAATGTTGCTATTGCTGGAGATGGAACTGGTGGACGTGTCTCCATCGTAGTTGATGGTGGTCGTGTTATATCTGCCACTGTGACATCTGGTGGTACTGGATATTCATTCGGTAAAGTAACAGTAGACGCTATTTCTGGTATTGGTACTGGAACTGGTGGTCAAATAGACGTTATCATTCCACCTCCAGGTGGTCATGGTAAAGACCCAGTAGTGGAAGTGGGTGCTTACCGTGTTATGGTTAACGCTAAACTATCATATGATGAAGGTGCTGGTGACTTCCCGATTGATAACGACTATCGTCGTATTGGTCTCACCACCAATCCTAAGAAGTATGGTACTACCGAACTTCTTTCTGACCTAACTCTATCTGCTGCAAGAGCAGTTATATTCCCTACAACTTTCCAAGGTAACTTTATCCCTGACGAAACGATTACACAAACTCGTATTGTCGGTGGTCAATCTGTTACTGCAACTGGTAAAGTTATCTCATGGAATGCAACTACTAAAGTTCTTAAATATTATCAGAACAGAGTTGATGGTATTTTCCCAGCTGTAACTGGTTCATTGAACGAGTTTGATGGTTCTAATGCCATACAGGGTTCATCATCTGGTGCTTCTGGCGACCCAGATGTAAACTTCCCAGCCGTTCCTAACACTTCTTCTCGTGTTATTAACAATACTGAGTATGATCTCGGTATGAGATTTACCTCTGGTTATGCAAAACCTGAGATAGAGTCTAACTCTGGTAATATTATCTACATAGATAATAGACGTACCATTAGTCGTGCTAACGACCAAATTGAAGACATTAAGATCGTCATTGAATTCTAAATATAAGTCCCTAAAATGCCACAGAATACCAACCTGAATGTCACTCCGTATTACGACGATTTTGACAAGAGTAAAAATTTCTATAAAGTATTGTTCCGACCAGGATTTCCGATCCAGGCTCGTGAACTTACGACCATGCAATCAATCATGCAGAATCAGATTGAGAACATGGGTACGCACTTCTTTAAAGAAGGTGCGATGGTTATACCTGGTCAAATTGGTTATGACTTAAATGTTCAAGCGATTCTTTTACAACAAAACTTCTTAGGGGCAGACGTTGAGTTGTATAGATCACAGTTAACAGGTAAGTTAATCACTGGTGTTACAACAGGTGTTAAGGCAAAAGTACTTTATTCAATATCATCTGAGACTTCTGATAGAGGTTATATTACACTATATGTTAAGTACATTGACTCTGCTGACGCAACAAGTACTGAAGATATTAAAACTTTTAAAAATAATGAACAGTTACTAGCAGATGCTGATATAACTTTTGGTACTACATTGATTGAGCAGGGTTCACCTTTTGCTCAGATGTTACCAGATAATGCAAGTGCTGTTGCTTCTGCTGCATATATTAACGAAGGTGTATACTTCATTCGTGGATATTTCGTAGACGTTCCTACTGGTTATATCATTCTAGACCAATATACAAACACTCCATCATATAGAGTAGGACTTGAGGTATCAGAATCTATCATTACCTCTGAGGATGATCCATCTCTAAATGATAATGCTGCTGGTACATCTAACTATTCTGCACCAGGTGGTCATAGATTTAGAATTAGAACGCAATTAGTTAAGAAAGCAATAACAGATGACTCGGATAAAAACTTTATAGAATTGTTGCGTCTTAAGAATTCTAAGGTACAACAGTTTGTAGAACATACAGCATATACAGAACTTGAAAGATCAATGGCACTTCGTACTTACGAAGAGTCTGGAGACTATGCTATTGATACTTTTGATATCACAATGCGTGAGCATAAGGATGATGGATTTAATAATGGTGTATATCAGGCAGATGAATCATCACTTGCTGGTTTAAATGCATCAGAGAGTCATGTTGCTGCTGAAGTTTCACCAGGTAAAGCGTATGTAAAAGGATATAGAACTCAAACTCTATCACCAACATATGTTGATATTCCTAAAGCAAGAGATACTAATGCAGTTCAGAATACTATTATTCCGTTTGAACTTGCACAATCAGTTCTTGTTACCAACATCTATGGTTGGCCACTATTGACAGGTCCTAACGTAACCTATAACTATCAGGTTCTTGAGTTACGTGACAACTGGAATCCTTCAGGAGAAGGAACACCTCAAGGTAATATCATTGGTTTTGCAAGATGTGCTCAATTAAGTAACGAACTTACTAATGGTGGTATTGCTAATGCTACTCAAGGTAATATGTTGCACATCTTTGACGTGCAAATGTACACAGTATTGAATACTGCTGCTGATGTATCTGCAACTCTTAATGAGACTGGAATGATCGTTAGAGGTGCATCTTCAGGTGCTATAGGATCTATTCGTTCTATTAGTACAACTACTATTCAATTGACTGATGTTAAAGGTTCTTTCCGTCAGGGTGAGCAAATTGAATTAGACGGAGTTGCATTAACATCTATTAGTGCTCTTTGGACTTTTGAATTTACTGATACTCGTTCTGTTGTGGGACGTGCAGATTTAGCATTGAACTCAACTGTTGTATTTACAGCAGATTTACTATTGAATACTGTTGAGTTTATTGAAGGTACAAAACACAATGTTGTATTGACAGGTAGTTTACCTAATACAAAATTAACTGGATCAACAACTAACTATGCTTCGGATGTACGTCCAGGAGAAGTATTATCTGTAGGTATGTCTGATCAGACAGGTAATAATACAATGAGAGTGTTGGGAATTACTCAGTCAGATATTAACGCTACTTCAACAAACAAGAATAGTGGAACCAATGTTATCTACGGTACTCCAACAGTTCAGACAGTACTGTTAGATGGAAGTAAGACTGTAGGTTCAGTTGTTGATGCAGATTATGATAGAGTTGGAAGATTACGTCCTAGAGTATTCCTTAAGAACTATCAAAATGGTAACCTTACCATTGACATGCCGAAGGAATCTATTAAGTCAATTTCTGACGAATCCTTCACAGTTTATAGAACTTACAATGCTCAAAGTATTAACAATGGTGGTACAACAATTACTCTTGGTGAGAATGAGCAGTTTGAAACATTCTCTAATGATAACTTTGTAGTAACCATTGACACAGGTGGTGGTAGTAATAACGACTACGCAGGACCTGGTACTAAGATTGACATGGAAGCTGCTGTTAATGGAGGTACTATTGCAATTACATTTGGTGCCGATAGACAAACAGCAACCTTAACATCTCCTGGTGCTGCTGGTACTGGTCTTAAGAGTATTACTTCAATTAAAGCAACAGTTGCACTTTCTAAGTCTGTAGTACAACGTAAGATTAAAACTGCATCTAAGATGCAATGTTTATCAGTTAATAAGACTAGAACTAAGCAAGATCAACAGTTATTTGGATTAGGATATAGTAATAAGTATGGAACTCGTATTGAAGATGAGGAAATTACATTCGGTCTAAATGACGTTTATAAGATCCATGCAGTATATGAATCACTAGATGGTGAAGCTGCTAAGGTTCCATTTGTAACTTTAGTTGAAACAGCATTCTTTGCTACTGGAACTCTAGTTGAGGGTGGTACATCTGGTGCTCGTGCTAGAGTTGTAGACTTTGTATCATCATCTTTAAAATTATATCTTGTTGTTCTTGATGGAGAATTCATACCTGGTGAACTTGTATCAGGTGTCAATAGTAATGCAGAGGCAATCAATGCATTTGTTTCTGATGCTGATGGTGCAATTGAAGTAGGTTCTACTAATATTACAATACAATATAATCTACAACCAGGACAAGATTCTTATTACTACGATGTTTCTCGTTTAGTTCGTGGAAAAGCATACTCACAACCAAGACATCAATTAGCAATTGTATTTGATTACTTTAAGCATGAGTCTTCAGGAGACTACTTTAATGCTCAGTCATATGTTGGTATAGATTATAATGAAATTCCAGATTGGAAACCTGAAGGTGGTATTATGTTCTTGCGTGATACTATTGACTTCAGACCAGGTGTTAAAGAACTTGCTAGTGGATCTGGTACAGTAGGTAATCCATATTATGTAACTTGTACTTGTTTTGACTTTGAATCTCGTGTCTTTGACGCTACTTCAACTGTCTTTGATATTATGGATACTGGCACATCATTCCGATGTGACTTTGATTATTATCTACCAAGAATTGATAAACTATTCCTAACACATGATGGGCAGTTCCAATTAGTTAAAGGTAAGTCAGCTGAGGAACCTCAAGAACCTGACCATATGGATGCAGCAATGCTTATGGCAGTCATTGAGCACAAACCATATTGTTATGATCCAGAAAGAGATATTCTAGTAGAGACTGAAAATAATAGACGTTATACAATGCGTGACATTGGTAACATTGAAACTCGCTTAGATAACGTTGAGTACTATACTTCACTATCTCTTTTAGAAACTGAGACTCAGAATGCTACTACTTACGATGAAGATGGTTTAAACAGATTCAAGAACGGTTATGTTGTTGATGACTTTACTGACCATACTGTTGGTGATATTTTAAACGAAGATTATAAAGCATCTATTGATATTGAGAATGGTTATCTAAGACCTTCTCACTATACTAATAACTGTCCATTAGAATGTAATTTTGCTACATCAACAGGTATAGCATTAACTCCATACGATCCCGATGATCTTGATGAGTCATTAGTTGTTACTCTTCCTTATGAAAATGAGGCAATTATTAATCAACCATATGCTTCAAGACTTGAGAACGTAAACCCATTTAACGTATTCACATTCATTGGACGTGTTGATTTACTTCCATCATCTGATGACTGGGTTGACATTAAGCGTTTACCTGCTCGTATTGAAAACGTTGAAGGTGACTTCTCACAGGTAGCAAGAGATCTTAACGTTGATAAGAATGGATTCTCTCCTACTCAATGGACTGGATGGACAACTAACTGGACTGGTGAAAGAGTAAGATCTAGTCGTAACTTCCGTTCTAGAACAAACTTAGGTGGTGGTCGTAGACTAGGTAGATTAGGTCACGCAGGTCGTCGTCAAGGTTTATTCTATGTTCACCAACGTCGTGAATTTACAGTTACTAATAACCAAACTCGTTTAGGTATCAGAACTCGTGTTGTACCTAAGATTACAAGGCAGTCACAGGGTGATTCAATTCTATCACAAACCAATATTCCTTGGATGAGATCTAGAAATATTCGTTACACTATTACTCGTGCTAAGCCCAAGACAAGAATGTATGCATTCTTTGATAAGAAGAAGATTACTAATTACATTACTCCTAAACTGATTGAATTAGTTAAGAACTCAACTGAGGATGCTAGAACAAATGAAACACCATTTGTTGTTGGAGAAGTTGTTAAAGGTTTGACTTCAAACTGTCGTTTGAAAGTTCTTAGACCTAACAGTGTATATGACACTAACCCATATTCAACAAATGATGATGCACTACCAACATCATATTCATCTCAGACACCGTTGTTAAATCACAATGCTGCACAGATGGCAAAGATTACCAATAACAAAGCAAGAGGTAATATTGCTGTTGGTGAAGTATTAGTTGGTTTGACTTCTGGTGCTCGTGCTGTTGTTAAAGATCGTCGTCTTATTACTGATAAGCGTGGATATGCTAGAGGATGTTTCTTCGTTCCACCTCCAGTTAAAGATGTTAACCCACGTTGGGCAACTGGTGTTAGAACAATTAGATTCACATCTAGTGAAAAGAACTCAATGACTCCAGGTACAGTTGATTCTTCAGCTGAAACAAACTTTGCAGCAAGAGGTACTTTAACTACTGTACAAGAAACTATACACTCAGTTCGTGACGCTCAAGTCGTTATGGATACTGTGACAGATACTCGTACTGTTACATCTACTAGAACTGAGGTTAGACAGATTGGTTGGTATGACCCTCTCGCACAATCATTCCTTGTTGATACTGAGGGTGGTGTATTCCTAACTGGTGTTGATATTTACTTTGGAAGTAAGGATGATGCTATTCCTATCTCTATGCAACTTCGTTCTATGGAGAATGGTTATCCTTCTAAAGTTATCTTACCTTTCTCTGACGTTAGTTTAAACCCAGAGGATGTTGAGATATCTGATAATGCTGCTATACCTACAAGGTTTACATTCCAAGCACCTGTTTATATTAAACAGTCTATTGAATATTGTTTCGTTCTACTATCTGACTCTAATGAATATACAGTCTGGATTTCTAGAATGGGTGATATAGAGATTGGTGGAGATAGAACTATATCTGAACAACCTTACTCTGGTGCGTTATTCAAATCACAGAACGCATCTACATGGACTGCTGACCAGTATGAAGATTGTAAGTTTACAATTTACCGTGCGGTATTTGATACAACTGCTGGTGGAGTTGTTAAATTTGAGAACGCAGAACTTGGAGTTGCAAATGCGGGTTCACATACTCTAGTTGAAAACCCAATTCAGACATTGAAACCTCAACAGGTTCTAACACTTGCTACTGGTACTAACTATAACATATCAGTTGGTGCTCGTCTTTATCAGGAAACTACACTTGCTGAAGCAACTGTTACAGCATTCAATAGTACAACTGATCCAGATACAATAACTATTACTTCTATTAAGGGATCATGGTTATCAGGATCATTAGATAATAATGGTAATACAGTACAAGGTATCGTATCTTCTGCTGCTACTGCTACGTTATATCTAACACACCCTGTTACAGGTACATTTACTGTTCCTAATACTTCCGATCCTTCTAATCCTATTGAAGGTGGATTTGTTGTTGGATCTTCTAGTGGTACTAGAGCACAGATCACAGGATTTACTGAGGGTTCAGCAGGTGTTCCTTCAGAACTAACAGTTCGTTATGTTAGTGGTGTATTTGATCCTTCTCAAGATCAGATAGACCAAGAGAATAGTACTGCTGCTGGTGCATTTGCTACTGGACACGCTAGTGGTGGTGTAACTGCTGCTGGTGATAGTGTTAATGCATATCCAGTTGCACAACCAACTTATAATAATGATGAGCGTGAGTGTTGGGTATATCATCAAAACCATGGTATGCATGACAGACAAAATAACGTTGAGATTGAAGGCATCATGTCTGAGATCACTCCAACAAGTTTGACTGCTGCTCTTGCTGCTGATTCACTTTCTATTAGTGTTGAATCTGCTGCTGGATTCCATACGGTTGTTAACGGTGTTGCTGTTTCATCATCTAACCCAGGTTACATAATGATTGAAGATGAGATTATACAGTATAGTGCAATCTCTCAAGATGGTAAGACCATAACAGTACCTACTCTATCTGCTAGAGCTGCTGCTGGAACTACTGCTGCTGCTCATGCTAATGCTACTCCAGTATTCTGTTATAACTTAGATGGTGTTCCTCTAACAGAAATCAATAAGGTTCACACTTCTATTTCATGTCCAACTATGGACACATACATGCTTCATCTAACTTCCGTTGCCACTGATGGTATACGTGCAGGTGGATTTGCTGGTGTTGCAACTCAGAACTTACCATTTGAAGTATTGACACCTAACATGAAGACTATGGTTCTACCTAAGACCGAACTTCGTGCTAGATGTAATACTGTTACTGCTACATCTATGAATGATGGTAAGACAGCAAACATGACTCAGCAATCATTCATTAATGATGGTGTGTTTGAGGATATTATTCTAAACGAACAGAATTACTTCCCAACTCCTCGTATGATTTGTTCTAAATTAAATGAGGATAATGAGTTGAGTGGTGCTAAATCATTCACTATGGAATTGATAATGACTAGTGAATCTGATAATGTATCACCTGTGGTTGACCTTGATCGTTCTTCTTTGATTACTACATCAAATAGAATTAACAATCTAGTAGGCACAAGCACTGGTGGATCTGGTTACTTAATGGAAACTGGAACCTCTGGATTCCAGACTAATAATGACTGGTCAACCCTAGCAAAGGGTGATCCAAATGAGGCTATATACATTACACGTCTAGTTAAACTTGCTACTAAAGCAACTGCTTTAACTGTGTCGTTTGCTGCTAGTAGACATTCTGATACAACTATTGGCATCTACTATAAGGTTAATCCTGTTGGATCAACTGGAAGTTTAGATGAACAACAATGGATCAATATGGGTTATCAGACTAACTATAACTCAACTGCTACAGAAGAAGAACTTTGGAAAGATTATGAATACGAAGTTAAAGGTTTGAACTTTAACGCAATGCAAATTAAAATTGTTATGCGTTCAACAAACCAGTCTCGCGTACCATTAATCTCAGATTTCCGTGCTATTGCCCTTGCTAAATAATGGAAGACGATTTTTCAGCATTTACTGAAGAACTTATCCCTGTTGAAGGGGAAGACGGTTGGTATCGTGACCCTGCCTCTGGTGCAGTTCTTAACTGCAACACACAAAAATACGATGAATACATGGCTCAATACGAAGCCCGCCAGGCTAAGAAAAAAGATTTTAACTCTTTACAAACTGATGTTGATGTGCTAAAATCTGATATAGGCGATGTTAAAGACCTTTTGAAACTTTTACTAAACAAACAAAATGACCGTTGAAAGAGTATCTCAAGATGAACTTAAAGCACAGTTCACTGAGCGTTTACAAAAATTGGTTGCTGAGAATAACCAGCTTGGAACCAAGATGCGAGATAATGAACAACAGATCCTTAAGTTACAAGGAGCAGTTGAAACTTTAGATTATCTCATAAATCCTGAACCAACAACTGAGACTCCTCCAGAAGCAACAACCGAAGAATAATTGGAGGGGTCAGCAGACCCCTTTCTTTATGGTATAAATAACAATATAGAACCTGTGCCCCTACAGAATATAAACAGATGGCAAATAGATTACAACTAAGACGAGGAGGTGCTCAAGAGTGGGCAAACGAAAACCCTACTCTAGCTCAAGGCGAAATTGGAATTGAACTTGATACGAACCGATTTAAAATTGGTGATGGTGTTAGGGGTTGGAACACTTTGCCATATGAACGACCTATAGAATCTGTTGCTAACACAGCAAACACTCTTGTGGTAAGGGATGCAGACGGTAACTTCAGTGCAGGTTCTATTACAGCAACTGTTATCGGTAATGCTGCTACAGCATCAAGACTAGCAAACCCACGTCAGATACAGTTATCAAGTGACTTAGCAGGTTCGGGCACATTTGATGGATCAGGTAACCTTTCCATCGCTGCACAGTTACAGATTCTTACAACTCTACCTCATTATGATGGTACTACAACATCTACAGGTGACTATACAAAGGTAACAGTAGACGCAAAAGGTAGGATTACAAATGCTTCACAACCATCTTCATATACTGCTCTTGGTTTAACAGACGTACAACCATTAGATACTGACTTAACATCTATTGCAGGTTTAACATCAACAGGATTACTTTGTAGGGCATCAGCAGGTAACATGGTTCCTAGAACCATTAACGGTTCATCTGGTAGAATATCAGTTGTTAGTGGTAGTGGTGTTGCAGGTAACCCAACGATTGACCTTCCTGATACAACTATTGCAGTAGAATCAGAATTTGTTTCAAGTACTGGTCAGTATAATATTCCATCTTTAACATCAGTTGGTGGAGATAGTCTTCCAACTGCTGCAAATATAACTGTTAACGCTACAAGATATACAGTAGACCAGTATGGTCGTTTTACATCTGCACTGACTATTCCTATTGCTACTGCTATAGAAGGAAGTAAGTATGCTGCTTATAATGCAGGAACTACATATGTACGTTATGATATTATTGAAGCTGGAAGTAAGGTCTATCAAGCAATAACAGGTATTGCTTCTGGTGGTGGAGCACCAACTCATTCAGATTCTTCTGATGCTGGTGGGTGGAGATATCTTGCTGCTGCTAAGGTAGAGCAAAAAGGTCTTGCTTCATTTGCACAAGAAGATTTTGATGTTGATGACAATGGTCATGTCAGCATTGCTGCTCAAGGTATTGATAATACTCAACTTCAAAATAACAGGTTATCATTCTCTGATAATAATACACAACAGAATTTTGAACTAGATCAAGAATTAACTATTGCTGGTTCACATCATGGATTTGATTATCTTAATTATATCAAGATCAATGATACAAGTGGCAACCTATTATTTGGTGCTAATAATACAGGTGATGGTGGAGCTGGAGAAATTGATATTAACGTTAGATCTTACTTCAGTGACCCTGATGTAACATTTGATGGTGCTGTTGCACAGATGATAAACAAGACAGGTGATGGAAACTTCACTCTTGGTTTATCTAATAATAGTGGTGATGCTAGAAACCTAACAATTGTTGCTGCTAACACTGGTGCTGGAACAAGTAATGTTGTTATTCAAGCAGAAGATACTGTAACTATTAATGCTACTGAAGCAACTGGTAAAGTACATGTAGAAGATGTAAGAGTACAAACCAACTACATAGCAACAACCAATGCAACAATGTATTTGGATCCAGGTGATGACCGTGCGGTCACTGGAACCGTAGTAGTAAGTGGAGATTTACAAGTAGATGGAACGACTACAACAGTTAATTCAACCACTTTACAGGTTGACGATCCTATTGTCACTCTTGGTGGTGATACTGCACCAGTTTCAGATGACAACAAGGATAGAGGAGTTGAATTCAGATATTACGACGCAAGTGCAAAGGTTGGATTCTTTGGATACGATGATTCTGCCACTGATCTTGGAGGACATACAGGAGCATTCTCCTTCCTCTACGATGCCACAAATACCTCGGAGGTATTCTCTGGAACAGATGCAGGGATCATTGCGGGTAATTTAAGTCTTACAACAAATACTAACTCAACATCTAATACTACTGGAGATTTGGTAGTTGCTGGTGGTGCGGGTATTGGTGATGATGTTAATATTGGTGGTACGTTAGATGTAGATACTAACTTCCGTACTCATGGTACAAGTAGATTTGATGATAATATTGTATTCCAAGGTGCTTCTAAGACATTATCTCTGAATAATGGTAGTGGTACAACTAAGATTCAACTTCATACTACCACAGGTAATGTTGAAATTGCTGGTATTTTAACTAACACTGGTAATGTTGATGCTAATGCAAATCTAAACGTAGCATCTCTAGTTCATTTTGAAAGTACTGATGAACCAACTGTTGCACTGAATGGTGGAACTGGTAATTGGGATATTCAATCATCTGATTATGGTGCTGTAAAAATAGATGGTGGTGGATATGTTGCAGGTGATTGGGTGTTTGATAAAGACTTATATGTTAATGGTCTAATCAGACAGAAAGATGATACTACTGCAAACTTTAACTTAAAGAACTACCTATCTGTTCGTTATAAGTTACGTGTAGGTTCTACTGTTCAACATAATCCTTCTTATGCAGATGATAACACATCTAACTTAAGAGTATATGGTGGTGCAGGTATTGTTCAGGATTTACATATTGGAGACGATCTATACATTGGTAAGGTTAATAGTGGAGATACTGTTGAGTTCCAAGTACTTGGTGAATCTGGTAATACTACTATTGGTAGATCAGGAGCTGGTACTGCCTCTGTAGGAACTTTAACTGTCTATGGTGATACTACTCTTGATAGAGATGTTGATATTACTGGTAATGTAACTGTAACTGCTAACTCAGAATTCAATGGAACTGTTGATGTAGATGCTGACTTCGCAGTTAGAAATGGTACTACTGATAAGTTCTTTGTTGATAACGTAACTGGCAATACTAATATTGAAGGCACACTGACTGCTGATGGTCATACTGAATTAAATAGCACTCTTAACGTAGATAGTAATACAACTCTAGGTGGAACATTAACAGTCACAAACAACTCAGAGTTCAATGGAACTGTAGATGTAGATAATAACTTTGCAGTTAGAAATGGTACTACTGATAAATTTACAGTCGCATCTTCAACTGGTAATACAGTTATTGTTGGTGAACTGAATGTTAACTCTGCTGTTGACTTAGATAGCACTCTGAATGTAGATGCAGGAGCAACATTCCAAGATAATGTAACCTTGAACGCTGACAATAAGATGTTCAAGATCCAGACAAACGCTGGAGTTGATAAGTTTACAGTTGATTATGATAATGGTAACACTAATATTCTAGGTACGTTAGACGTATCTCTTGCTTCTAATATTAACAATACTCTAGGTGTTACTGGTATTACATCTATTACTAACAACACACAGCAAACCTTAACAGGATCTTATGCTGCTGATGGTTCATTACAAGTAACTGGTGGTGCAGGTATTGCTAGAGACGTAGCAATTGGTGGTAGTGCAAGAATTTATGGTAATCTAGAAACAACAGGAACTTTAACTCAGACTGATGATTCATCGTTCGCTGGTAAGGTTACTATCACAGATAGTAAGGATATCACATCCTTTGCTGATGCTCAGGTATCACTAACAACTACTGGTGGTGCACGAGTCAATAAGAATCTCTACACTGGTGGAGACTTTATTGTATATGATCAAGTTGGAAGTCAGAATAGTTTCTTTATAGATGCTTCTACAGGTAATGCTGAATTAAGAAATAACATGCAGGTAGGTGGTAACCTAACTGTATTGGGAACCACAACTACAGTTGAAAGTACAGTTACTACTGTAGAAGATCCTGTAATGACTCTGGGTGGTGCTTCTGCTCCTGGTTCTGATGATGGTTTAGATCGTGGTATTGAGTTTAGATATTATGATGGATCCGCTAAGATTGGATTCTTTGGATGGGATAATAACCTTAACAGATATAGATTCTTAACTGATGCAACCAATAGTGCTGAGACATTCAGTGGAACTGATGCATCATTACAAGTTGGTACACTTCAAATTACTGGTGCTGGTACTGCTCTTGACGTTGATAATAACGTAAACGTTGATGGTACTATCACAGCTGACGGACAAATAATTTCAAATGTATCATCTGGTGCTGCTTTAGTCATTCCTAACACAGTCAAGATTGCTAATCTTAACTCAGACTTGTTAGATGGTATGACAACTGCTGCTACTAACACAGCATCTACAGTTGTTAATCGTGATTCATCTGGAGACTTCTCTGCTAATATTATTACTGTTAATTCAGGGACTGGTGCAAATGCAGGTATTCAAGGTAACGCAACTACAGCAGATACTTGGAAAACTTCTAGAACTCTTACCATTGATGGTGTAGTAGATGGTTCGGTTGCTGTTACTGGTGGATCTGACTTTACGGTTACTACTACCTTTAATGATCCTGACATAGCTGCTTTAGCTGGTTTGAGTGGAACAGGTCTGGTTACCCGAACAGCTGCCAACACTTATACAGAACGTGCAATCACTGTTAGTGGATCTGGTATTGGTGTAAGTAATGGAAATGGTGTTGCAGGTAATCCATTAATTACTATTACATCTAACTCTGCTAACTCTGCAAACAACTTAGTCATTCGTGACGCATCTGGTAATTTTGCTGCTGGTACCATTACTGCATCTCTAACAGGTAATGTAACTGGTAATGTAACTGGAGATGTCACAGGTAACGCAGACACTGCTACTGCACTTGAGACAGCTAGAACAATTGGTGGAGTATCATTTGATGGTACTGCTAATATTAACCTACCAGGCGTTAATGCAGGGGGTAATCAGGACACCTCTGGAAATGCTGCAACTGCAACTGCTCTAGCAACTGCAAGAACAATTGGTGGAACATCCTTTGATGGTACTGCTGATATTACACCTGCAACTGCTACTCAGGCAGCAAACCTAAGCAACCATGATACTGCTGATCTTTCTGAGGGAACTAACCTTTACTATACAGAAGCAAGAGTTCAAGCAAAACTTGACAACGCATATGCTCAGTTAAAGTCTATGCTGAATAACCTTGCGACTGCATCAACATTAACACTGAACTTATCTGGAGATCCAACTCCTGGTTCTGTTGTAACTCTAGGTTCTATTACTGCTAGTGGTCTTGGTGGATTTACTGGTTCTACTGGAGTTAGCACAAGTGGTGGAACTGGATCTGGATTGACAGTTAATACTACAGTCAACGCATCAGGTGCTATAACAGGACTAGCATTGAATAACGCTGGTACTGATTATCTAATTGGAGATGTCTTACAGATTACTAACCCTAATCTTGGTGGTGTTTCTACTCTAAACTTAGGTACATTATCAGGTGGAGTTGGTGGATTTAGTTCTGCCTCTAACGTTTCTACAACAGGTGGAACTGGATCTGGATTAACCTTTGATACTACTGTTGATGGAAATGGAAACATTACAAACCTTACAGTTAACGCAGCAGGTACAGGATATGCTAATGGAGAAACGATTACAATCACTAACGCTAATGCGGGAGGTGCTTCTACTATTGACACCCTCGTGGGTGGTACAGGATATGCGAATGGCTCTGCTATCGCAACCACTGGAGGAGGTGGATCAGGATTAACACTTGATCTTACAACTTCTAATGGTGTTGTAACTGGTGCAGTAATTAATGCTGCTGGTACAGGATACGCAACAGATGATACCATCACTATTGTTAACGCAAATGCAACTGGTGTTAGAACTCTTGGTTCTATTGCAACTGCTGGAACTGGTTATGCAGCTGGATCTGGAATTGCAACTACAACCAGTGCATCTGGAACTTCATTTACTGCTGACATTACAGTTGATGGAAACGGTGCTGTAACTGGAGTAACTATTAATAACGATGGAACGGGATTTGTAGATAACGAAGTTATAACAATTACAAACGCAAATGCAACTGGTGTTAAGACTCTTGGAACTATCAGTGCTGGTGGTACTGGATATGGTTCAGGTACTGCTCTTTCAACCACAACAAATGGTGGTGGATCTGGTTTAACTGTTGACGTTACTGTTACTAACGGTGTTGTTGATGGTGTATCAATTAACAATGATGGATCAGGATATGGAGCATCAGATGTAATTACTATTGCTAACGCTAATGGATCTGGTGTTGCTAGTCTTGGAGGTATCACAGGTGGTACTGGATATTCAACAGGAACTGGAATTGCAACTACAACAAATGGTTCTGGATCTGGATTGACTGTTAACATTACATCTGTATCTGGTTCTGGTGCTATTACAGGTCTTACAATTAATAATGATGGATTGAACTACGCTGCTAGTAATACTATTACAGTTGCTAATGCTAACTCATCGGGTGTTAATACACTTGGTTCTATCAGTGCTGCTGCTTCAGGTTATTCTGCTGGCACAGTTAATACAACAACAAATGGATCTGGTTCAGGATTGACTGTTGCTGTTTCAGTTAACGCAGATGGAGAAGTAACTGGAGCGTCTATCGTTAACGATGGTTCTGGTTATTCAAACTCAGATACCATTACATTAACTAACGCTAATGCTAGTGGTGTTAAGACTCTTAATTCAATAATGGTCGCTGGTACTGGATACCCTGCTAGTACTACTGTAACTGGTGTTACCACAACTTCTGGTGGATCTGGAACTGGATTGACTCTTGACATTACAACCAATGCATCTGGACACGTAATAGGTGCTGTAATTAATAATGATGGATCTGGATATGCTGCTGCTGACAGTATTACGATTGCTGGTTCTGGAGATGGTAACTCAGTTACTGGTGTTGCTGCTATTCATGGTAATGCAACTACATCTGTCGGAGCAATTCATGGTAATGGTGGATCAACTTCTGTTGGTACTATTCATGGCAATGGTGCTCAGATCCCAGTTTCTGCTATCCATGGAAATGGTTGTACAATCCCTGTATCAGCTGTCCATGGTAACGGAGCAACAGTTGATGTCGGTGCTATCTTTGCTAACGCAACGATTAATACTGCTACAGTATTCACTCATGCAACCTTCGCACTATCTGATATCACAACGATGGAAGTTGGTGCAACTGTAACAGGTGGAACCTCTGGTACAACTGGAACAATTACTGCTCTGGGTGCTACAAGTGTCACTGTTGACACGGTTGATGGATTCTTCAAGGTTGGAGAAACCGTTGGTGCTAATGATGTTACTAACTTGACTATTACTTCATTCGGATAATAACAAATGTCTGCTACAAAACCTGCAACTAAAACTGAGCTGAAGATGTATGCTCTTCGTAGATTAGGTTACCCTGCTATTGATATCAATGTATGTGATGAGCAGTTGGATGATCTAGTGGAAGAAGCAATTGACTATTGGCAAGAATATCATTACGATGGTTCTCAAAAACAGTTGATTAAGATTGAAGTAACTCAAGCAATAAAGGATTCTGCTGATGGTGCAACAGACATAACTGGAACTGACTGGAAGAAGAATAATCTTAGTGTTGATCTACCTCCTGGCGTGGTAGGAATCAATCAGGTCTATGCTAATTTAAGTAGCAGTAGTGTAGTACCTGGTAATATGTTTAACATTAAGTACCAGATTTTCTTGAATGATATTTACGCATTCACTAACTCTCAGATTCTACATTACTTTATGGTATCTCAATACCTTGAGACACTTGACTGGGTAACGAACTCTCGTGCTCATCGTAGAATGAGATATAATAGGGTTGAGAATAAATTGTATCTTGACTTTAGTTGGGAAGAACTCACAGTAGGTAACTATATTCTAGTTGACTGTACTATGAGAACTGATGCAGAAATTTATACTTCTGCTTATAATGACAACTGGTTAAAAGACTATTGTGAAGCAATCTTCATGCAACAGTGGGGTAGAAACCTAAGTAAGTATGATGGCATTCAAATGTTGGGTGGTGTAACACTCAATGGTCGTCAAATACTAGAAGACGCTTCTGCTAGAAAAAAGGAACTAGAAGAAGAGATTAGAGATCGTTATGAGATACCACCACTAGATCTTGTAGGCTAATATGGCATACTCAAATTCTCCAGCATCAGATTGCAATCAGTCAGATTATAATTCTGCCTGTAGATTGAATATTAATGGTTCAGCTCAGGAAAGAAAGTTCATGGAGAACTTGGTTGTAGAGTCTATTGAATTATATGGACAGGATGTTTATTACTTACCTAGAACTTATATTGGAAGAGATAATATACTAGACGAGATAGATAGCAGTAAGTTTGAGAATGCATATCCTATTAGAGCATATGTAAATAACGTTGATGGATGGGAAGGACAAGGAGAACTACTATCTAAATTTGGTGTTAGAATTGAGGATAAGACAACCTTTATCATTTCACGAGAAAAGTTTACTGAGAAGGTTGATAATAATGTTACATTGAATGTTGAAGGAAGACCAAATGAAGGAGATTTAGTTTGGTTCCCCGTAACAAAACATCTATTTGAAATAAAATTTGTAGAAGCAGAAAGACCATTTTACCAACTAGGTAAAGGTTACGTCTGGGAAATGCAATGCGAACTCTTTGAGTACTCTGATGAAGATATTGATACTGGTATTGCTGATATTGACGCTATTGAAATTGCGTTTAGTAACTCCACAAGTGTTACTATGGGTACTGGTGGGTCTGGTGATTATGTGGTTGGTGAAACCGTTATTGGTAATCTTAATACTGCTACTGGCACAGTTACTCTCAATGGTGACATCGTGGATTCTGTTACTATTACTGATGGTGGTGAGTACTATACTTCTGCTCCTACTGTAACATTCAGTGGTGGAGGGGGATCTGGAGCAGCAGGTACTGCTATTATATCAGCTGGTGGTCTAGTAACTGGTGTAACCATAAATACAGCAGGTACTGGATATACCTCAGCACCAACTATAACCTTTGGTAATTCACCGAAGGATGTTCAAGCAGAGGTTAAGTCTTGGGATTCTTCTACAAGAATACTACAGATCATCAACCGTACAGGTACGTTCAATACTGCTGAGTACATCAAGGGTCAAACCTCTGGTGCAAACTGGAGTGGAGAATCTTACAATACTCTAGACAATACCAACAGTGAAGTAGATCAGAACTATAGTTTTGAAACTGCTGATGATGACGTTATTGACTTCTCCGAAAGTAATCCATTCGGAACTATTGGTTCAACTACTGACTTTACAATCTAATGTTAGGAAAATATTTTTATCACGAAGTCTTCAGAAAGACCGTTGTTGGGTTTGGTACTCTATTCAATAATATAGAGATCAAACAAGGAACTACTGTTATGAAGGTTCCTTTGGCATACGGACCGAAGCAAAAGTTTTTAGCTCGTTTAGAGCAAGTACCCGATCCTACTAACAAGAGGGTACAGATTACACTGCCAAGAATCTCTTTTGAGATCACAGGTATATCATATGATCCTAGTAGAAAAGTTAGTCCTACTCAGAAGATCATGGTACCTACTAGTGGCACTAAAAATAAGGTGGCATACATGCCAGTCCCTTATAATTTAACCTTTGAATTAGCAATCATTTCCAAAAATCAAGATGACGGCCTTGAAATTATTGAGCAGATATTACCCTACTTTCAACCGAGTTACAATCTGCCACTCAAGCTTGTTCCAGGAATCAATGAAACAAAGGATGTTCCTGTCATTATTAATTCTATTGACTATGATGATGAGTATGAGGGTAATTTTGCCTCTCGTAGAGCAATCATTTACACCCTAGGATTTACTGCCAAGACATACGTTTACGGTCCTGTACAAGAATCCTCTGTTATCACTAAGGTTATTGCAGATGCTTATACAAGCACTGCTGTTAGCACTGCACCTCGTGAAGTAAGATACACTGTAACACCTGATCCTATCACTGCTGATGCAGATGATGATTTTGGATTTGGAGTTACCACAGAGGAATTTACGGATAACGAAAAACGTAATCCTACTAGCGGACAGGATGAACCACTATGAGCACTTTTGATGGATTGAATAAAGTTTTCGGAGATGAACCTTCAGACTTGCAGAAGCATGTTGAGAAGTCTAAATCTCTAAGAACTGAGAAACCTGACATACAGGCAGACTATGAAACCTCTCGTGCCAATCTACATAACTTAGTAATGAAAGGACAGGAGGCTGTTGATGGTATACTTGATGTGGCACGAGCGTCAGATCATCCTCGTGCTTATGAGGTGGCAGCTACAACAATTAAAGCAGTTGGAGACGTAACTGATAAGTTAATAGACCTTCAACAGAAGATGAAAGACCTTGATAAAGAAGAGAAGAAAGGTCCTAACAATGTTACCAATGCACTATTTGTTGGTAGCACTTCAGAACTTCAGAAAATGTTGAAGAAAGAAAGTAACATAAATAATAAGGATTAAACATAGACACGACATGACAGTCCTCAATGTATTAAGTACAAACGCAGTGGCCGCAGGTGCTACTGAATACCAAGTTGTACAAACTGGCTTTTTTAGAGTCATCGCAAATGCTGGAGATGCTACAGTGGCATTTAACGGCGGACCTGCTATAACTCTTATAGATAATGAATCACTTTTAGTGAAGGGTGGTAAACCTGGTACAGCTAAAGTTGTCAAAGCAACTGATGCTGCAACAGCAGTTTATACATTAGGAAATAGTTTACAAGAGAATATGTCAAGAGACACTCATCCATTTTCAGTTGGTGATTTCATCGCTGTAATAGATGATAGTACATCTCCTGCCATAGATGCTGCATTTCTGAGTGCTGGCACAGTTGGTAAAGCAATTACTGCTACCAGTAGTGCTACGATCACAACAGATATTGATTCACAAGCAGCTTCAGCTGACTACACATTTGCAACTGGCAATCAAGCAAAAGTAAAACGTTGCGTTAAGATTGCAGTAACAGGAAATGCTATTGTAGTTGAAGAAGTCCAAGTTGTAGGAGGCTAAAATGTCCGACCATTTAAACGAAGAAACTCCAGCTGAAAGAATAGATAGAATCTCTAAAGCTAACGTTGCTAAACAAAAAGCATCTTCTGATGCTAAGAAAGCAAAGTCAAAGGCTTCAGCTGATGCATTTAAGAAGCATAAAGCGTCAGTTATGTCAAAAGGAGGTCGTCCAGTAGACGCACTTGACTCTTGGCAGAAGAAGAAAATTGAAAAACGTAAGATGAACAAAGAAGGTAAATCTTACAAGGACTTCATGAGCGAGGGAAACCCAACCTCTCGTATGCTTCACAAATCAAAAACCCAAGTAACAGGAAACATTTCTGCTGACAGAGGTTCTGATGAAAAAAAGAACCGTGAGAAACGTCGCGCTCTAGAGAAAGATCTCAAAAAGAAAGGCATTGGTCACAAGAAAGGTGTAGGTGAATACAAGTACGGTGATGGCAAAACAGGCCGTGAAGTATCATACCAAACCTCCAAACCCGATAAAATGTCCAAACGTCGCTTTGGTAAAGTCATGAGACGATTAGGACGGAAGCATGACCAAGAATCAGTAATTACAAAAGACAAGAACAAACCAGCAAGATTACACGATACCGAATCTAAAAAACCTGGTAAGTCTGTCAACATAGGAAAATCAAAAGCAGGAAAAAACAAATCTGGTGACGGTGAAACATCTGGAACCAAGGTGCGTAGTGGTAAGTTACCAAAGAAAACTACTAAGCCAAGTTACAAGTACGGTTAAAGTTGGGGGAATCTAATCCAAAGAACCCATGTCTATTAATGACGAAGTAAAGGACTTGCAAAAAAAGTTAGAGAACATTGAGAAGAAACAAGAGTTTCTTCAGAAGATTCAGAATATGGAAAGAGATAAAGCACAGCATGATGGGAAATTGCCCAAGTCTTGAAATCAATAAAGCTTTATGGTATAATGATGCTACGTATCATAAGTAGTGTCATGTTGGGAGGTTTATGACAGAAGAAACAATCACCAGAATATGCTATACTAAGGAACAGGTTGATGTTATGATACGTGCTGCTGTTGAAGAAGCACGAGCAATAGATGAAGCATCTATGGCAAAGCACAACAGAGAAGCAACAATCATTAGCATGATTCTAGGATTTACTACTCTAGCATTATTTGTGGATGGACTACTAAGAATCTTAGGAATCATTCCACCTTTCATGCACATAGATGTTAACATCATAGAAAAGATTGCTGACAAAGTAGAGACTGATGTGATTGATAAAATCAAACAAGTTCCATACCAAAAAATTATCCAAGGGATTAGACGATGAGTTTTTTATTTACAATGGCAGGGTTATTAAATCTGTTATTTTATATCTTTGCGGTTGGATTTATAATCTCACTGCTATTTGAACAATGGTTAAAGTTTAGACCTTTGTCCGTTGATGAATCAATGAATGAGAGAAACATGTACATTGTACAAACCAATAGAAGATATTGTTGGAGACAAGCATGGGTAACTAATCTTTACTGGTTCGCATGTAACGTGGGATTATATTTCATCTCAAGAAATATGCAAACCCCAACAGACACCTTTTGGAATGGGATGTAGGGTATAAATACTTACAAATAATTTGCGAGCCCACGGCTTAAAATCGTGTCTCATTACACAGTTGGGTATCATACCCCACAACAGGTTAATCTAGAGATTTGTGAATATGCAGATGATGCATATTCAGCAATAGAACATAGTAAAGAGGATGTATCCGTATTAAAGGATCATCCTCATTTTGTTGACTATTGTTTTGAAACTCCGAAAGGAGTAATATTATGAAAAGTAAAGAACTAAAACATGAAATTATGTGGTGGATGAGTAGACTTACAATAATGCTTACTTCGTTATTGCTTTCCTTTACATTAGCAGCTAGTGCTTGGGCTGCAGAAATACAAATGGGTTCTGATGGGAATCTAGTTTTCAATCCTTCCGAAGCAACAATTAATAGTGGTGAATCCATAACATTCGTTAACAATGATTTACCTCCTCACAATATAGTATTCATCAATGGACATGATGAACTATCTCAACCTGATCTTAACTTTATTAAAGGAGATAAAGTAAAGATAACCTTTAGCGAACCTGGAGAATATGAATTTCAGTGTGAACCTCATGCTGGAGCAGGAATGAAGGGAGTTATCCATGTTAAATAGTGATAGTTATTGAGAACATATGCTATCAACCCAATATCGTCTGAGATTGGAATCAATCTGTAAAGACATTGCCTCTGGCACAGAAGTAAGTATGAGCGATATGATATGGGCACAGAAATTATCAAAAGCAAATACCTCAGCGAGAGGTATGCTAAACAGGGCTCGCAGGATGGCAACTAATCCTGACGAGTCTTTTCTTAATTCTCTTGATATAGGTGACCCCGATCAAGAGAATCACCGTAGGGGTTTCTATAAACCAGAAGATGTGGTAGAATGGTTTCATCAAGAACGTTCCGACGACTGGAGGCAACGTGACTAAAATTTATGTCAGTATGGGTATTGCATGGATAGCATGGTGTGCAGTACCTGTTTTCTCACAGGAGAAAACGGATTTCATTAATAACTGGGATACAGTTAACGACTTCGCATATAGTCTTATTCATCAAATGGAAAAAGACAAAAGAGAAGCGGATAGAGTACCTATTGATGAGATGCTAAATAGTGCACTACTGGAGTTTGAATATGGGAGCAATGACCCCACCGAGCAGAAAGAGCTGCTACAATTTCCGAGTTACGGAAGTGAACAGAGTTCTGGATGGAGATACAATTGATGTCACCATTGATCTAGGATTTGATCTGTTCAAAAAGGAAAGAGTTCGTGTGGCTGGGGTAGACACTCCTGAGAAAAGAACTAGAAATTTAGAAGAAAAGGCACTAGGAATTGATGCAACAAACTGGCTTAAGCAAAAATTGGAAGATGTTCTGGCTGGCGATGACGAGCTCATTGTTCGTACTGAGCTTCACGGTGGTGTTGGGAAGTACGGTAGGCTTCTGGGTTGGTTATACATTGGGGACTCAACAGAGTCGCTCAATGAGCAAATGATTACCGAAGGATATGCTCACGCATATGATGGAGGTACAAAAGACATGAACCTAGAAGCACTACGTGAGATTCGTAGATCATTCGGTACACTAAACGAGGGTTAAGATTATGTTTTCAGTATTAAATGTAGTAGAAGCATGGAATGAGATCTCATGGGCAGATGCTATTCCATTCACTCTAGTATTAATAGGTCTTTACTGGGTTAAAGTAAAGATAGATTCCAACGTTGGTCTAGGTAAAAAAGGTAAACAACTCAAGAGAATTATCAAAGAGGCAATAGAAGAAACCAAATGAAAATGGTAAAGCGAGAGCAGGTCATTATCCTAGATGATCTGTTCACCGAACGCGAAGTGCAACAAATGGAAGAATACTTCATTCACTTTGACGGTTGGCAACTTATATTTGATGATCCATCACAAGATTTAAGTAGTTACTCTTTAGGTAAGG
>Ga0163180_10000253_pt1 | contig 30451 bp, 19 predicted proteins | sample AtlANTMetagenome_2_FD_109647 | JGI IMG/M metagenome (GOLD analysis project Ga0163180, IMG submission 109647) | Marine eukaryotic phytoplankton communities from the Atlantic Ocean - Atlantic ANT 4 Metagenome | ecosystem: Environmental > Aquatic > Marine > Oceanic | place: North Atlantic Ocean...
GCTGCTAGTACTAGTCTAGGTATAATACCTGTACCAGAATATCGTAGACAGGATACAAAGAATCGTCAGAATTCTACTGATGATTTAGATCCATTTCTAAAACAAACATTAGAGTTACAAACTAAAACTTTATTTGATTCTGCTACTGCATTGTATGAACAGATGCTGGCGGATGGTGTTGCTAAAGAGTGTGCTAGAATGGTACTACCACTTGCAACTCCCACAAGAATTTACATGACTGGTTCATGCCGTTCATGGATCCACTATATTAATTTAAGATCTGCTCATGGAACACAGAAAGAACACATGCTTATCGCAGAAGGATGTAGAGAAATCTTTACCGAACAGTTCCCCACTGTCTCAGAGGCACTTGGGTGGCCAGTACAAACTGGAGATAAAGAACAGTGATGATATTTGGTTACCTGTTAATCAATATCGCTTTTTGACATATGAAGATGCATGTGATATACTTGGTGAAGTAAAATCAGTTGATACTAATTCAATTGACATTAGAATTTCACCTGAATGTCAGATGTTATAATCTAAATAACTTTACACAATATTAACAATTATGCCAACATACCCAGTCATACATAAAGAAACTAAAGAAAAGAAAGAACTCTCCATGAAAATGGCTGAGTATGATACTTGGAGAAAAGAAAATCCTGATTGGGATAAAGATTGGCAAGCAGGTCATGCTTCTTCCATTAGTGAGGTTGGTGACTGGAGAAATAAAGTGCCAGGCGATCTTCAAAAAAAGATTAATAGGATTAGGGATACAAATCCTGGCTCTAAAATTAGAGGGTTTTAAATATGCCAAGAGCTAAAAAAACTACTGAGAATACTACATTTTCTAATGTAAAAGCTAAGAGACTCAGGAAAAGGAAACCAATTAATAGTGAGATGATGGTTGATATAAAACCATTAACACCATCTCAAGAAACAGTATTTGAATACTGGAATAATAAAAAGAATTTGTTTATGTATGGTGCTGCTGGTACTGGTAAGACCTTTGTAGCATTGTATCTTGCATTGAATGAAGTACTTAAGAATGATTCTCCATACGAGAAAGTTTATATTGTAAGGTCACTTGTATCTACAAGAGAGATTGGATTCTTGCCTGGCGACCATGAAGATAAATCATATCTATATCAAATACCATACACTAATATGGTAAGATATATGTTTGAGATGCCAGATGATAATTCTTTCGAGATGTTATATGGTAATCTTAAAGCACAAGAAACTATTTCTTTCTGGTCAACTTCATTCATAAGAGGAACTACTCTTGATCGTTCTATTGTTATAGTAGATGAATGTCAGAACCTTAATTTCCATGAGTTGGATTCTATCATTACTCGTGTTGGTGAAGATACTAGGATAATATTTTGTGGTGATGCCAATCAAACAGATTTAGTTAAGACTAATGAAAGGAATGGTATCCATAACTTTATGAATATCTTACGTCTTATGAATGAGTTTGGTATGGTAGAATTTGGTATAGAAGATATTGTACGTTCAGGATTGATACGTAGTTATCTTTTAAATAAAATTGCTCTTGGTTTCTAATGTTTGAACATGTATCTATTGACTTACCAAAAAAGTTAAAACGTGTTGAGGTTGATGGTAAAAGATACTATGAGGTATCAGACCATAAGTTAGTTTCAGTTACTACTGTAACTAGTTTTCAAAGTGCTAAGAGTATTAAAGCATGGAGACAAAGGGTTGGTGCTGAGAAGGCAAATAAGATTACCAGACAGGCTACACGCCGTGGTACTGATACTCATACTCTTACAGAACATTATCTTAAGAATGAAGATCTCCCAGAGGTTGATCCACTACCTAACTTACTCTTTACTATTTCTAAACCATATCTGAAAAATATAAATAGGATACATGCTCTAGAAGCACCCCTATATAGTCTTAAGTTAGGTATAGCAGGTACAGTTGATTGTATTGCAGAATACAATGGAGAACTTGCAGTAATAGATTTCAAGACTTCAAAGGAACCTAAACCTGAGAAGTGGATCCAAGGTTATTTTGTACAAACTGTTGCATACGCTTGCATGTTGTATGAGTTAACTGGTATAATAGTAAAGAAATTAGTAATCATTATGTCATGTGAAAATGGAGAATGTATCGTCTATGAAAAGTACAACAAAGCTGAATACATTAGAAAGCTTACTCAGTATATACGAGAGTGGAAATCTGCTAATGAATAAAAGCAAAGATGCCTTAAATCAAGTATTGAACGACAAGTTCATGACATCTTCTAAGTTTTCTATGGAGATAGAAAACATTGTTAAAAAAAGTAATGGTAGTCTCAATTATATTGAAGCTATAATTTCTTATTGTGAAGAGAATGAAATTGAATTTGAATCAGTTCCAAAGTTATTGTCTAAGACATTAAAGGAAAAATTAAAGTATGATGCTCAACGGTTATCCTTTATGAAACGTTCATCTAGGGCGAAGTTACCAGTCTAGATGGAGGGCTATGAAGTTTACCAAACGTATCTCGCACTTAAATTACACTTTACAAAAGAAAATTATAACTTTTTTATTTTCAGTGGAAAAACACGTGCTAGTAAACAATCCTTCGAGAAAAGAAAGGATAAGTACTTTTTTAAAAAACTGGGCAGAAAATTTGAACGAGAAGAATTAATTAATTTTTTTGTAAGTCATTTCATTCATGATGATGGAGCATGGATAGGTAATATATCTGTATATAAATCAAAAGTATATGCTGAATGGAAGAGTAAGATTGAAAGTCTCTCTTTCATTTTCAAGAATGAGATGGAAAATTTATTGGAGTTGGGTTCTGACTTTGATTCTTTATTTAAGATTAAAAATGGCAGTCATCCAATTGTATTGAAACAACATTTGTCTGGGAATATAAGTTTAGAATCTTTTGTTATTCTAAACAAATTAGTAAACTTCATACCATATTTGGATAAGAATATTGCCGAACCTGTAGTGTGGCCTGAGATAAGAAAGAAGGTAGTAAAGTACGAACCATTTCTGGCTATAGATAAGGATAAATATAAGTGTACACTGTTATCTCTATGCGATTCTTTGACAACGATGTAGTTAGAGCTCAAGCGGCTGAACTAGTAGAAACTAATGAAGATCTACAAGATCTAATACTTGGTGGTGGTTTAAAAACACCAGAAGGTAATGTTGAATTCATGTCAAAGGTACATAGGATGATTGAATTGCAAGAACAATTATACTTTCGTGCTTCTTATTCAGATGAGGATGACGCAAAGCAATTTGTTAGCCAATTTAATAGATCACTTCCTTATGTAGCTGCTGAGGGAGAAACAGATGTATCTCAATCATTCAGAAGAATGAAAGAGGAACTTAAGAGAATGATAGAACTATCAGACTCTTGACAATTAACTAGAACTCTGTTATACTTACAGAGTACAGGCCAAATACGTACACATTAAGGAGAATACTTATGTCTTTTGCAACTTTAAAGAAGAATTCAAATTCATCTTTTGAAAAACTGACTAGGGAACTTGAGAAGGTAGCTAGTACCGAAAAGAATACTGGTGATGACCGACTCTGGAAACCCGAATTAGATAAATCAGGTAACGGTTATGCCGTTATTCGTTTCCTCCCACCTCCAGAAGGTGAAGAGCTTCCTTGGGCTAAAGTTTTTAGTCATGCTTTTCAAGGGCCAGGTGGTTGGTATATAGAAAATTCTTTAACTACTATCGGAAAATCTGATCCAGTTGGTGATCTTAATCGTAAGTTATGGAATAGTGGTAGAGATTCCGATAAGGAAATAGCTCGTAAACAGAAGAGAAAGTTATCATATTTTTCTAACATATATGTAGTCCGTGATTCTTTACATCCAGAGAATGAGGGACGGGTTTTCTTATTCAAGTATGGTAAGAAGATCTATGATAAGATTGTTGCTGCAATGCAACCTGAGTTTGAAGATGAGCAACCAATTAATCCTTTCGATTTCTGGAAGGGTGCTGACTTCAAATTGAAGATCCGTAAACTAGATGGTTTCTGGAACTATGACAAGTCTGAGTTTGCCCCACAAGGTACACTTGGAGACTTCAGTGATAGTGAACTAGAAGAAGTCTATAGTAAGTCTCATTCATTGGTTGAGTTTACTGCTGATTCTAACTTCAAAACTTATGAAGATCTAGAGAAGCGTTTAGGTACAGTTCTTGCTGCTAGGAAGACTGTAGTTGATATGGAGACTGAAGAAGCTGAAGAGGAATTAGTTCCTGTTGCAGCTGCACCAGTTCGTGAAGAGGTTAAACCAAAACCAAGTACGGATGATGAGTCCGATACTTTAAGTTTCTTTGCTAATCTCGCTGAGAATGACTAAAATAAAAGGGGGTCTCACGACCCCCCTTTTTTTATTTAAACTGGTTCTGATTCTCGCCAACCTTCCTTAGTTATTTTATATTCTGTATCGTATTCAAGAAGTTCTTCTATCTCAGATTCCATCATTGATATACTAGATGGTTGAGGTATCCAGATCTCTCTCTTCAAATCATTTAATTGATGTTCATATTCTCTATTAGTTGTTGGATATAAATCTGATCCAGTTAAAGTTCTTTCTGTTACAGCACTATCACTCCGTGAATATGCATAAGTCCAAGACCATGTTGGTGTATAACTAGAAGCATTTTGTGCAGTTGTATTTGAAAATACTTCTATAATAATACCAGAGTCTAGAACTATATTGTCATAAGAATCTTTAACTTCTTTAGTTTCCCAGTGTCTTATCTTATCAGCTAGATTTCCATATCTATCTTCTATAATTTTATCTAGTTCATAGTCATCAAAAGGCCATTGTGTTTGAGTGTCAGTAATATTGTTTATTAATAATATAGTCCAGTAGTGTGATGAATCTCCAAGAAGATCGTAAGCAATTTCGTCTGGAGTTTGTCCACTTTTTACTGTGTATTTTGTCGAAGAAGAAAATATAGAATTGATACTATCTCTTGCTCTAACTCTTCTGAATAAGTTTTTAGATAGTTTAAACTTGCCAGCTTCAAAGAAGTCTGGGTATAAAAAATTTGGTGTTGAATCAAAAAACATTTTAGTATCCCGCTCCTACATCTGAACTCTTGATAATTTCTGTTTCACCGAATCCTATACTAAGTTGTATAGCAACTGGTGCTGGTTGATTACTTCCATCTAGATGAGTTGCCCATACATTATCTGGTGTATAATTTACATCTATATTAGTACAGATACATTTTTTTATTTTAGGAAGAGATGATATTTCACTACCATCACCAGCTTGTTTCCATCTCAAGTTGAATAGGTTTGGTACAGTTAACCATCTGTCTGTAGCACCTGCTCCAAATCCTTCTCCTCCTAAAGTATCAACAAAACTACCACCTTTACCAAAAGTTTCACTAGTGTCTGGTAATGCAGCTCTTCTTAGGTATCTAATTATTCTTTCTATTGATCTTTGTTCTGTTCTATTTCTAGGAACTAATTTCCAATTAAAATTAAAATCTCTAAGACCTATTCCACCGAATACTTGTTCTGTATATGGGTTAGCTATTTTACCATTGATATTTTGTGTCACTGCATTTGGATCAGCACCCAATTTTGATATCATACTTTTTATTAATCCTACCTTACCAACTCTGGCGAAAGTTTGGATACTATCTGTAATTGATGCACTATCACCACCACCAATTTGCTGTGCAACTTCAGGAGCAAACCTTCCAAGTATTCCGATGTCTTTTCCTTCCCACTTTGGGCCATCTTTATATTGGATATCATCTGGTACAGGAAGTAAAACTGTATCATCTATACTAGATCTATAAGACGTAAAACTTTCTACTTTGTTACTACCAGTACCAGTAAAAGTTTGACCAGTTCCCCTACTACCTGATGCCCTTACAACAGATCTAGAGTTAGATGCTCTTCCTTGACCTCTTATTTTCTGTGCTGAAAATGTTTCTACATCTATTTGCAAATGATCAAAAGCATTAACTAAATTATCAGGCCACATTTTCTGACCTGAATCACTACTAGATCTATTATTAATTACTCTTGATGTCATTGGAGATAAATAATTTTATTATATTCCTCTAAGTATTTATGAAGACTTTGAAAGGAAAATATATTCCTGTAAATATTGCCAAGTATAGAGGTGACTATCGGAATATTATTTATAGATCTTCATGGGAATTAAAGTTCATGAAGTACTGTGACATGAGTACTAGTATCATGGAATGGGGCAGCGAAGAGATAGTTATACCTTACAGATCACCATTGGATGGTAGAGTTCATAGGTATTTTCCAGACTTTTATATTAAAGTCAAGCAAAGCACTGGTAAGATTCAGAAGTATATTGTTGAAGTTAAACCAAAACGGCAAACAAAACAACCAAAGGTTCAACGAAAGATGACTAAGAAATATATCTATGAGGTGACTGAGTATGCAAAGAATCAATCCAAGTGGGAAGCAGCAAAACAATATTGTGATGATAGAAATTATAAATTCATGTTAATCACAGAGAAAGAGCTTAAAGTATGAGTATATTTTCAGAAATAAAAGAAGCAGCAGGTACTGAACCAAGGTCTTACTCTTGGTATAGAGATAATGTCAGGATGTATTTTCAGAAGACAGATCTTTATACTGAGATGACTAACTTAGAAGAGAGTATGATTCCTGTTCCAGGCCAGTTGTATCTCTTTGAATATAAGGCAACTTATGCTCGTAAGTTAAAATATTATGATGAGTTTCCTTTAGTCTATGCATTAGGTACAGGAACAAAATTCTTAGGAGCTAACTTACATTACCTTAGACATACACGTAGGATGCAAACTGTTTTAAAATTACAGGAAGGTATATTAGATATACCAAAGCAGTGTTATCATAATTATGTGTTAGAAGGTTTAGAAACTCCCCTATATAGAATAAATAGTGAAGACTATCTAACTTCTGTATTTCTCCCTGTAGAAAATTTTGTTACGAGAAGAAGAGGATTGTACCAACAGTATAGTAAATCAGCCGTCTGGGGAGAGACATCACAATGAGGATATCAGATTTAGAAATTCAGATGAGTAATCTGAAGGAGTTTAGATCAAATATATGGAAGTATGGATTTAGTACTAATAATCTTTATGATGTAATCATAGAGATACCAACGGGTGGTGCATTATATAAAGAGTTACAGGCTAATAATCTTGCAATTCCTGATGGGTTTCTAAAAAATAATTTGAGATTATATACTGATGAAGCATCTATGCCAGGTATACAGATGTCTACTGGTGAGTATAGAGTAACTAATAGTCCTCAGTTGAAGTATGTATATGGATCAGTTTTTAGTGAGTTGAGTCTTTCGTTTCTTATGGATGCTGAGAATATAATTAAAGGTATCTTTGATATATGGACTAACTGGATGTATGGATATAGTGCTGGAACATCTAATTGGAGTGCTACCAATAGATTTAGAGCTAATTATAGAGATGATTATGCTGTGGATATTACTATAGTTAAGTACGAGAAACCAGTATTTGGTAAGGGTGATACATTCTTTGGGGGTAATAGACTGATAAAAAGAGAAAAAAAGAATACTATACTACCAGATTCAAAGGATACAAGTGGGAGTAAGTTCATCCAACCAGTTCCAGTACATGCAACTAAAATATTTAATGCTTTTCCTGCCAATATAGCTTCAATACCATTAGCATATGGTGAGACATCTTTGAATAAATTCTCAGTTGGCTTTGAATATGAAAGTTATACTACTACTGCTATTAATGATGGTAAAATTACAGGTGTTAAAGATAGTGTTAATGGAGGATTTAATATAAGTATTGGAAGTTTTATTGGAGATCTTTTAAAAGATATTTTTGCCTGATAAATACCATTAGTTATTATACGTCGTTATGCCTTTACCAAAGCTTGCCACGCCAACGTATGAGTTGGAAGTTCCTTCTACTGGAAAGAAAATAAAATACAGACCGTTCCTTGTCAAGGAAGAAAAGATTCTTCTACTTGCTATGGAAACTGAAGATGAAACCCAGATGGCAAATGCCGTTAAGGTTATTTTAGGTAATTGTATTCAGTCTCCAAGATTTAAAATAGATAGTCTTTCTTTATTTGATATTGAATATATCTTTTTAAATATCAGAGGTAAGTCTGTTGGTGAATCTATAGAATTAAATGTGACATGTCCAGATGATGAAGAGACAGTTGTTAAAGTTGAGGTTGATATTGATGACATCAAGATTCAAAAAACAAAAGGTCATTCTAATATAGTTAAATTGACTGATACTGTTTCTGTAGTGATGAAGTATCCAAGTATGGATCTCTTTATTAAACAGAATTTGAAAACTGATACATCACAAGTAGATGATGTCTTTGAAATTGCTTCGTTATGTATAGACCAAGTTATAGATGGTGAAGATGTATTTGAATCATCTAGTTTCTCTAAGAAAGAAGTGTTGGCTTTCCTAGAAGAAATGGATACACAACAGTTCCTTAAGGTTCAAGAATTTTTTGAAACTATGCCAAAACTTTCTCATACTATTAAGGTAACGAATCCAAATACAAAGGTTAAGAGTGACGTAGTTATTGAGGGTCTACAAAGTTTTTTCGCTTAGCCCTATCCCATGAAAGTCTAGAGAACTATTATCGAGTGAACTTCAACTTGATGCAACACCACAAATATAGTTTAACTGAATTGGAAAATATGATTCCTTGGGAACGTGAAGTCTATCTACAGATGTTGATTGATTTCATTAAGGAGGAGAATGATCGTCAGAAACAACAAAACGTACAGTAAGTTATGATTTTCGGAGCAGTACTAGGAGGATTAGGAAAGGCAGTTGCTGGTGGCGCTGTTAAGGGAGCTGTTCGTTCTGGTATGGCACGTGGTCGTAGGGGCAAAAAAAGACGTAGAGATAGAATACAAGAAAAAATGTTTGGCGGTGGAGGCCAACAAGGAGGTGGATCACTTGCTGTTAGACCATCGAGTGCTATAGTACCATTTAGATTAGCACCAACGAGTCAAGAGAGTGTTGGGCCAACTCCTACGGGTGGTGGTATCTTAGGAATACTTGATGCAATAAGAGGAACACTATCACAAATATTAGAAGTAGAGAAACAACAGAGAGATAATTTAAAACAGTCTATTTTAAATGCTGCTGAAGATAAGGAACAGGCTCAGAGAACAGCAGAACAACAAAAACAGGAAGTAAAAAAACCTAGAAAGAGAGATCGTGTTGGTGCAACATTAAAGAATCTTGCTGCAGGGCCTCTTTCATGGTTAATGGATTTTGTTAAACTTGGTATATTAAATTGGATAGGTGACCCAAGAAATAAAGAAGCAGTACATAATATAATTAAGTTCTTCCAAGGAATGATTAAGGTTATTCAATGGACTTGGAAGTGGATAGTGAAACCTTTATCTAGATTTATCTGGATTATTGCTGAACCTATACTAAAAGTTTTTGGTTCATTCTTTACATTCTTAGGGAATTTATTTACGGGTAAATTATTTACTGATCCAGCAGAATTTTTTAGAAGTCTTATTGATATTCCTTGGAAGTTGATTCGTGTTATTCCAGATATAATTGGTGGTTTTATTAAATGGCTTTTCCCTGCGTTGTGGAATTCTGCAGCAGGTATAGTCGGTGGTATTATTGATGGTATTCGGAATCTTTTTGGTGGTATTTTTGGTGGAGGAGGAGATAAGTCTAGTGGGCCAGCAGGTGAACTTGGTGTAAGTAGTGATGTTGGTGAGATGGTTAATATGCCTGATGGTAAGGATGGAAAGGATGGTACTGATGGTAAAGACGGTTCCGATGCTATAAGTTCTGCACAACCTCAAAAATTAAAGGGTGAAACTTTATCTAGTACATCTAATGCTGATGGTAGAACACAATCAGCAGCACAACCAACAAGTAAATTCCTTGGAGATAAAAAAGAAAAGACTAGTACTGCTGCTAAAGGTGAGGATAAACCAGAAGGATTTATGAGAGGTCTTGCTGGTGTTGGTGACTTTATGACTGGAGGTTTGTTTGATCTTGATAAGAGAGGTGATTCTGGATTAGATACAGTTAGAAAAGGAATACTGGACGTTGCTACTGGTGGTCTGACAGATTTTGATGGTAAGGGTGGAAAGACTTGGGGTGCTGCAAGACTTCTAGGTGGTTTTGCTGATAAGATTACTGGTGACAGATGGGATTTTGATAGACATGGTAAGTCTGGTACTGTATTAGATGAAGTACAAAGGCAGAGAAAGGATCTTGATACAGTTCCTAGTGGTGCAAGTCAAGAAACATATGCGTTTGGTCAAGACTCTAATTCAGCTGTACAAGAAGTAGCTTCTACAGCTATGGTCGGTGGAACTCTTCCTCGCAATGGTCGGTGGAGTACATACAGGACTAACTTATAATGGCAAAGAAATTATCTGACATAGATCTTAGAAAGGAAGTTGCTGCTGAAGGTACTCTTGGTGGAGAACGATTAACTCCTGAACAAAGAAAGCAGGCATTTAAAATTGGTAAGAACAATCCTACTAGACTTACATCATTCTTAGAAGATTTAAAGGAGAAAAAGGCAGGAAAATCTACTGGTACTGCAAATGTACAACCTACTAAGGCATTTCTTGGAGGATCAGGATCAACTGTTAAAGATCCAGAACCACCAACAGAAGAGAAAGAAGATCCTATAAACAATGATGCTGTTAGAGAATCATTAAAGAAAACATTTGAAAAGCTGAGGGATATATTAAAATTAAAACGTAAGAATAGTAGACTTAGAAATAATCTTAATAAGAGAGGAGCTAAGCCTGGTGATACTGCTAGGAAGAGATTAGGACTTGGTACTATAGGTAAGGTTGCTAAAGCAATAGTTCCTGTTAATATATTGGGAGCACTTGGAGATCTAATTGGTCTTGCTGTATTAAATTGGTTAGGTGATCCTAAAAATAAAAGAGTAGTACAAAGATTAGTTAAGATATTTACGGGTATAATTAAATTCCTTTCGTGGTTTATTACTGGAACAATTAGTAATTTGATGGGTGGATTTAATCAGTTGATTTCTGGTGGTAGTATTGCAGAGAAACTTGTTGGCATCGTTAGGATGTTCGCAGGCATAGTAGGCCTTAAGTGGTTACTGAGACCTGGCACAATTATTAAAGATATACTATGGGGATTCAATAGACTTAAGAAATGGCCTGAGATATTAACTAAGTTATTTAAGGGTGGTAGTAGAAAATCTATAGATGCAGTATTCCAGAAACATAATAGTTTATTTAGAACAAGTTTAACGAGAACATTTAAGAGAGCTTTCCTTAGAATATTTGGAACATTTGGTAAAAAAATTCTAAGATCTTTTGTTAAACCAATTGTCAGTAAGGTATCTGCTATTCCTTTTATCGGGCCAATAATTGCTTTCTTAGTTAACTGGATAGTATTTAAAGAACCTCCTGGCAGAGCTGCGTTTAAAGCAGTTGGATCTGGTCTTGGTATGTTCCTTGCTGGTACGGCAGGATCTGTGATCCCTGTTCTTGGTACGTGGGTTGGTGCTGCTCTTGGTGGTATTGCTGGTGATTGGATTGGTGGTGCTTTCTATGATTTATTATTTGGTGGAGGTGATGGTAAACCTGGCATAGTAGCTGGGTTAAGTAATAAAGCTGGTAGTCTTATTAGTTGGGCTTGGAAGATAGTTAAAGGTATACCAGGCGCAGTAGTTGATACTGTTGTTAATGTTGGTAAGAATATAGTTGGTGGTGTTAAAAATGCTGCTGGGTGGGTTGGTAATAAAGCTAAAGGAGCATGGAATTGGATGACTGGTGGAGGTAAGAAGGATACTTATACTGAGCCAGAAGTTAAGACAATGATTGCTAGTGCAGTATCAGAAACATCACAAGTTTCTCAGATGAGTACAGACTTTGAGATAGAAAAGAAAGTTAATGAAAGAGGTATTAAAACTAGAGCAACTATGGTTGCAATTCGGAATAGAAAAGTTAATACTATCAATGTTAGTGGTTCACCTGATAGAACCCAGAATGATGATCTAAATACTTCAATATCAGATACATTAGTATTACATAGGATATAATGGCGAATCAATTTCCTGGCGATTTTGCTTTAAAAGAAGTAAAATTATATAACATAGATCAGACAGAGGATTATGATATTAAAGCTCTTGTCCAAGAGATTAATTTATATGAGAGTGTATTTTCATCTGCTTTACAAGCTACATTATTGATAGAAGATATTGGTCAGAATTTAATTAGTACGTTACCTATCATTGGTCAAGAGAGGGTTGAGATAAAGATTAATAGTGGTTCTAGGACTTATAGATTAAATTTTTATCTTTATAGGATTGATGGTAGAACTATGTCTGAGAAGTCACAGACTTATGTGATGAACTGTGTTTCTCTTGAAGGTTTAAGGAATGAAAATTATAGAGTGTGTGAGAGAGTAGATGGTATAAGAGCTGAAGATTTAATTGAAGAGAAGTTGAAATCAGGTGGTTTTACTCCTAAGAAGTTTGAATTTGATGAGACTAAAGAACCATTTGATATATACGTACCAAACTGGAGAATGTTTGACCTATTCCAATGGTTGTGTAAAAGATCTGTACCATTACATAAGAAAGATTCTGTTGGTTTCTTATTCTATGAAACATTTGATGGGTTTAACTTTAGATCTATAGATGCTTTGTTTGATGAACCTCAATATCCAGATGACTCAAGTGTCTATAAGTATTTTCAAGGTAACTTGAAATCAAATGATAAGGAATCTAAGTTTAGGATAATGAACTATGCTTCACCTAAGATGTTTGATCTTTATGATGACTTAAGAAGAGGTGCTTTCTCACATGATTCAATCTACTTAGATATTAATAGAAGAGTCTATAGAACATTTAGAACTACAGCAGATGATTTTTGGAAAGATAGTTCTCACTTAGGAAAGATGAAACCATATGTAAGTGGTGGTGGAGACACACCAACACAACTTCTTAAGAGATCTAGTAGAACTATATACAGACCATCCGCATTAGGAAAATTTAATGCTACAATTACTAACATCGTTGATAAGATAGACAACGCTACTAATCAATCCTTTGCAAAAGATTGGGTTGATCCAGTCAATAAAAATTTCGAGAAAGCATTTTATAGATATTATTTCTTGGAGTATAGTCAACTTGATATAGCTGTACCTGGCGACCTAGATGTTAGGTCTGGAAATGTAATCAAGGTCTCCATACCAACGACAACAAAGTCATCTGATGGTAAAGTAAAAGAAGATACTAGGTTTAGTGGAAAGTATTGTGTAACAGCAGTGAAACATACTATACTAAATAAGAGTGAGCTTAGAACAAATATAACTCTAGCTCGAGATTCTTATGGAGGGAAAATGATTCCTGACGTAACGAAATCTGAAGAACAAGTTTATCAAGATGGTACTAACTAACTATGGACACTATCGAACAACACATCCAAAAGGATAAAGAAATCCTTGACGATCCAACTCTTAATCCTGCTGCTAGACGGCACTATAAGGAAGAGTTGCATGAACTACAAGAATATGTAGGGCATCACAAAGAGGAAATCGAAGCAGGAGATCATCATGATCCCAATGCTATCGAACTCTTCTGTGATACACATCCAGACGAACCCGAATGTTTAATTTATGATGACTAATGTCAACAGTTAATCCAACACTACCAACCACTAGTTTCATCGGTAACGGTGACTTCAACTGGTGGCTTGGTACTGTAAAAAATAATGATGATAGCGAATCAAAGCTAGGTAGAGTAAAGGTATGTATCCTTGGTTATCATAGACCAGAGGAGTCACCTGAGAATCTACCTTGGGCTATGGTCATGCAACCCACTGACAATGCAGCATCTAATGGTGCTGGTAATGGCCCAGTGTCTTTGAAACCAGGCAGTTTTGTTGTTGGATTTTTCTTAGACTATCCTGACTGTCAACAACCTATAGTAATAGGATCACTTCTAGGTAAGATTAGAGCAGTTCATGAAAAAGATTCTGCAAAGGCAAAAGATTGGCCTGGATCTTATGAGAATTCTATAGGAGAAAATGGTACTGACTCTAGTACTGTTGGTGTAAGTACTGCAGCGTTAGGACAAACACAGGAAGAAACTACATCTACATCAGATGCTGCTGCAACAGCACAAGAATCAACAGCTAATCCATCAGGATCAGTTCCTAAGACTTCAATAGCTGATGGTAAAAATGCAGGTGATAAAACTCTGTCTGATACTATCAGTGAAGCTATCGCTGAGATAATGACTGTACTATCCCAGTCAAGAAAAGTTCCTAAAGGTTTATCTACTAAACTTACTGCTAATATTGATTCAGAAGAACAAACTATTCCTGTTGAATCTACTGAGAAGTTTCCTCCTAGAGGAATAATAAAGATAGGAAAGGAAGAGATAGGATATACTAGTATCTCAGAAGGAAAGTTCACGATGGCCAAGAGAGGTCAGGGTGGAGATAAAAGTATTCCAGTTAGGAATAAAAGAGGTAGGATAACAGGATATAAGAGCTCTTCTAGACATAAGAAGGGTACTAAGGTAACGATCATAACTAAGGGAGAATATCTTGGTGGTGATTCTAAAGAAGGTGACTTAATGGGAACCTTCACTGATACCTTGATAGATATGAAAGGTCTTATTGATACTCAGTTAGAAAAGATTCGTAATGCATTGTGGTGGTTGGTGAATCAGATCAAATCATTCTTAATGCAATCTGTAACTAAGATATTAAATGCTATTGGAATATCAGCTAGTTCACCCATACCAATGTTTGGTAAGATATTAACTGATGTAATTAATTTTATTCTTAAACAGATAGTTTGTATATTAGATACATCATTAATTGATGCATTATTTTCTGGTATTGAATCAGCTATAATGTCAGTTGTTAATTCTGCTTTATCTTTCTTAGATAATGTACAATGTATATTTGATTCAATCTTTAATTCTATCTTCTCACTTGTTGATATTGCTAATGATATTTTCTCAGTAGTTAATGATATTGGTAGTATAATATCTGGTGTTGGTAATGTATCAAAGATAAAGGATATGGGTTCTTTGAACATCACTAGTGCATTAGATTTTATCTTTAGTCTTTTAGGTATAGGATGTAATAAGAAGACAAGAGATCCTTTCGGACTTACATTTGAATCATGTCCTATCGCTACGCTATTGACATGTCCTGATGGAAATGCATACGGTGTTCAACTTACTGGTATAAAAGGTAAGATGAATTCAGTATACTCTAAAGTTACTGGTACATTCTCTGAAGTAGGAAGTATGGTGATGTTTGATGACACACCATATAATACTAGGATGAAGATACAACATGGGCCTAGTAAATCTGGTATAGAAATCTATGATAATGGTGATGTCAGAATAACTAACTCACAGAAGAAGACAGAAGTTACTGTTAAGGATCAAGAGATAATAGTTAAAGGTAATGTAAAGATGAATGTTGATGGTAACTATCATCTTAAGGTTGGTAGAGACTATCACTTAGAGGTAGGTGGTATGTATAATGTTGCTGTTAATAGAGAAAGTAAGATTACATATGCTGGTGAACACGAGACACTATTTAAGAATGATGGTAAGATAGAAGCAACTAATGCATTAGCTTTAGTTTCATCTAAGTTAGGAATTACAAGTTCTGGACAAACTGAAATGTTCTCTCCAGTTTATACTACATGGACTACAGAACAGAATCATTTTGCTTTGGGATCTTATAACATAACTTGTATGTATAAGAATAATTTTATCGCATTGAATAATTTAAAACTTATTGGTTTGAATAATATGAAGGGTAGAATAGGAACAAATTTTGAGATGGGTGTTGGTACTTCTAATAGGATTCAAACAGGTATAGAAACTGAAAACTGGTTGGGTAAGAAAATGGGAAATATCTTTGGTGCAAATTCAGAGAACAAACTTGCTATTGATTCAAAGAATACTCTTGGTGTTACTTCAAAAAATACTGCTGCTTTAAACTTTAGATCAATACTTGGGCTTAATGTAAATACAGAGACTGGTGCTGCTCTTAAGAATGCTATAGGATTTAAGAATGAGGGTTCTGCTGCAATTGCTCGGATTAATGCACCATTAGTTCTTATCGCTTGACAACCACTTTGTTTTGTGGTACATTGTCCTACACTAGGAGTTAATACTATGGAAATCAGAGAAGATTCAACTCTTGCTAGAGTTAAAGTAAATATGTTGAGTAGGGTTGTCACATTAATTGGTGACGATGGAGAAATTATAGATGTAGAGAATAATAATTCAGAAGAGTTCATTAATATGTGTACTTTTATTAATGAAACCCTAACAGAAGAGATGATAGAATATACTTATTGATATCCTGAGCGAAATTCGACTTTTCATTACAAAAAAGTCGGGCAAAAAACTCTGGGCCAAATTTGGTCTAGGCCCTTTTTGCTAGAGTTTAATGAAAATAACGTTACTCTCCGCATAGGTTATCAAATTGTACGGAGTAAGCCTTATAAATACTGACTTTTTGTAGCTAAAAAACCTATAAATACATCATAGGTATATTGTAAGCGCAGCATGGCTTTAACTAGAGTAACCAGTGGTGGTGTAGCACCAGGCATTAATATTAAATTTGCAAAGGCGGATACGCCAGCAACCCCAACAATAAGCTTTAATGGGGATACTAATACAGGTATGTACAGTTCGGGAGATGATGAGATATCATTTTCCACGGCTGGAGAGAAAAGATTAACTATTAAAGCAAATGGTGATATAGTAAAAGCGAATGGAACGATAATTGGGGGTAGTAACCCAGATTTCAATAATGCAACAAATATTATGTTGCATGTTAACCAGTCAGACTTAAATGCTTCTGATGCGGTTACAAATAGTGGTGGTAATATAAATCAACCGTTTAAGACTATCGAACGTGCTCTTCTCGAAGCTGCTAGAAGGAGTTTTGTTTCTGATATCACTGGTGGTACTGGTAGAGGTGTAAAGGTTAGAGTTGTAGTTGCTGCAAATGGATCTGCTACGGTTAGTTTATTGGAAGGTGGTACAGGATATGCTGATAATCAAGTTTTAACAATTAGTAGAACAAATAGATGGGGTGGATCGACTAATATTACGGTTACTGTAAATGGTGTAAGTTCTGGTGTAATACAAGGACTTGATAATGCAACAAATGTCAGTGCTACTGCTGGAAGAACAGCTGGTACATATGACGTAGATGCTGATAATGACAGATTTGAAGCATATACCATTATGGTTATGCCTGGCGATTATGAAGTAGATAACAGGCCTGGTGTTGTTGGAGCTTCAAATCTTCCTACTTCTGGAAACTTTGAAAATGAACTTTATAAGTTCAATCCAAAATCTGGTGGTGTTGTTGTTCCTCGTGGTACTTCTGTTGTTGGTTACGATTTAAGAAAAACTGTAATTAGACCGAAATATGTACCTAATCCTGGCAGTAAACTTGGATCAGATACTGGAGATAACCTTGGTATCAGTCATGCTGCATATGATGCTGCTAAGATGATTGAGAAGGCTCGTGGTTATATTGTTGATCAGAGTTATCTTTATATTGATCAGACAACTACGTTTAGAAGTGAAATAGACGCAGGTGATCAAGCTGCTGGTGGTACTAAGTGTAAGAGAGATTTAGGTTATTTCGTTGATGGAATAATTAAGGATTTAAGAGAAGGTGGTAATAATAATACATTTAATATTGGTCAAAGATATACTGATGGTACTGGAATTATTCAGTCACTTTTGACAAGTACAACAACTAACATTAGTGTAACTAATGCTGTTTATACTCCTGGCACTGGTGATTTAGTTCTTACTGTTGCTTCTGGACATGGACTAACAACTGGTAAGTACATTAAAATTCCTACAGATGGATTGAAGTTTAAGTGTGCTATGGAATCTAATGGTACTCAAAGTACTAAAACATATCCACGTGCTTCTGACCCTGCAAATAACAAACCTCTAAAGGTTACTGTATCTGGAAATGCTATTACAGTTAACGTTGGGCCAACTCTTGACAATCCATTAGATATTAGAACTGCTAATGTTGGTACTGGATCTCATGTTCCTACATATGGTCATACTGGTGCTACTGCTGGTGAAATGACCGTTACTCTTAAGGGTACAACAACTATAAAAGCTAATACTGCTGTTAGAATTCAGGAAGAATCTTTTGCTTTCTCTTGTGATACTGGTAGTGGTGCAGTAACTAAATATTATCCTCGTGCTTCAGGTGCTACTGGTTCAAATGCAATTAGTGGTGCTGACCCATCATACAATCGTGCAACTAACGTTAAAAGAGTAGAATCTTCATTCTTTGTTGCTGAAAAGGTTGGTGCTGGTACTTGGGGTACTGCTGGTACGTCATTTAACCATTCTACTGGTATATTAAAGATTAAAGTAACTGGTCATGGACTAAAACAAGGTGATCAGATTAAAATAGCAACTGGTGGACTTAGGTTTACATGTACTAAAAATAGTAATGCAACTAATCATGATTATCCAAGAGCAACTGACCCTGATGCTAATACAGCTCTTCCAGTACTTAATATAACTGACGATACATTTGAAGTTAAGATTAATGATGGTATAGCAACATCTGATGGTGGTGCTCATACATTCGTAGCAGACCAAAATTCTGGTGGTTCTATTGAAATTTTAAAGTCAAAACTTGTTTTTGATGTTGGTATTGCAAGTGGTTCTGGTGCAACTGCTCATACATATGTTACTTCAGGACTAAATGGTATTAATTTCAGTGTTTCTGCTGGATCTGGATCTCATACAACCTTATATACTCCTGCTGATGGTGTTGTAAGACTACATGTAGGTGTAAATCATAACATCAGTGATGGTGAGTATGTAATGATTCCTGATAATGCATTGACATTTAGTTGTGCTCATGGATCAGGAAATAAGACATATCCAAGACCTGCATCTGCAACTCATACACCTACAACTGCTTCATCATATAATCCAACAACTGGTATATTAACTGTTACTACTAGTGCTGCTCATGGCATGGTAAATGGTACACAGGTTAAATTCCCTAATGGACTATTAACATTTACATGTGCTAAAGATAGTAATGCAACTACACATCCATATCCACGTATAGATGATCCCGCTCAGGATAAGTGGTTAACAATTTCTAATGTAGGTGCAACTACATTCCAAGTTAATGTTGGTATTTCTCCAGATAAGAGTACACATACTTGTACAGCTGTTACTGGTGTTATTACTGAAAGAGATTTTCCTAGTGGAAGATGGTTAAAGGTATTTGGATCTGATAAGACAAACGGAACTATTAAAGTACAGGTTCTAGCAAATAACGCTCAAGGTGCTGCTGGTTCTAATGCTTCTACAAACACTACTACTCACGTATGGCAAGGTGGAACTGCTACAAATGCAGTTATCAGATCAGGAGTTCTAGGTGGTGGTGATTATACACATACATTTGTAAATGCTTCATCTGGAAGTTATACTCCAGTAATCACTAAGGGTGGTGCTGAAGTTGATGCTACTATTGCTGCATTTAACTATGCAAGAGATCTTGCAATTAAGTCATATCATCAATTCTCTGATGCATATGGATATACAGAAATATCTGGTGGAACTGTTTCTCAACCTTCATATACAGCAGGAGTAGATTATACTACTGGTACTACATGTTCAGATATTGATGCTACTGTTAATACATTAACAGCTGTAGCAACAACAATCTTAACTAATCCAGACACTTATACAACACTTGTAAGTAAAGTTCCTGGCGTATTTGAGAGAACTGCACTATTCAAGGTAACGGGTGGATGCTATTTCTGGCAGATGACATTTAAGGATGCTAAGACTGCTCCTTTTGATAGTGTGTCATTTAACGCTAACGGTGTTCCTTCATTCACGACAGCTTCTAATGCAACATATTCTCACCATAGAGTTGTAGCATTTACATATGCTGATCAAAGAACTAAAGATGGTGAATTGTCAACTTACTATAATAAGGTTGATACTTGGGATACTACAGTTGATGGCGGTAATACTAGAGTTACTAAGTTAGAAGAATATGAGATTGTCGGAGATCTTTCAACTAAGAATACAATTGACACAGTTAATTCTGCTTCTCCATACATCTTTAACTGTTCACTACGTTCTATCTACGGATTGTGTGGTATGCATGCCGATGGTAGTAAGGTAGCTGAGAATAGTTTCAAATCAATGGTTGTTGCACAGTTCACTGGAATTTCGCTACAAAAAGATAATAATGCGTTCTATCAACCCAAGGATTTAGAGGGTGATGCTGATAACGCAACATACAATAATAATACAACTGCTCCAATATTTGCTGATCCAGATGCACAGTATAGACCAGAATGGAGACATCATCACATAAAAGCAACAGATGGTGCGTTTATTCAGGTTGTTTCTGTGTTCGCTGTTGGTTATGCAGACCAGTTTATTGCTGAGGGTGGTGGTGATATGTCTATCACTAACTCCAACTCTAACTTCGGTCAAATATCTCTACGTGCTAAGGGTTGTCAGTTCAATTCATTCAAACCTGCTTCACAAGGTAGAATTACTGCTTTGATTCCACCTAGAGGTATTTCTAAAGATGCAACTGATACTGATTTCTATAGTATTGACTATGCAACGACATGGCAGAAGAATGGACAAAATGATAAAATATTCAGTCAAGGTACTTTAAATGGATTCACTGATGATAATGATAATAAGTTTAGACTTTATCTTGATATTGGTGGATTAAACTCTGAGGAAGATATTCCAGAAATCATTGTTGAGGGTAAGAACTATAATGGTAATGCAACTGTAACTAAGAGATTCTTGAATTTCGGTAGTAATAATAATTATAACTTGTTTAGGGATTATTATAGTACTACTGGTGTAACTACTGAAGCTAATGCTAAAATTCAAACTACTGTAGAAACAGAAACTGGTGGTATTAATGTTTATAAAGCAAAACTTGCTTTATCTGCTAATACTGCATTGGATTATGTTGCTAGTATACCAGCTAATGCTCAAAGACAAGGTTATTTCTGGGATCCTAGTGTAAACAAAATTTATGTTAAGTTAGATTCCGATAATACAGAAACTGATACTTTCTTAACTAGTTTCATTTTTGCTACCAAGACAGAATCTGTATTTACAACTACTGAGACAACTAATCCTGATGGTAGTATCTCAGTTTCAACTGGAACATCAGAAATTACTGTCCTTCAGTGGTTTGATGGATTCCCATCTTCACTACAGACTTCTAAACAGTTAGATACAAGAGCATCAACTCCTGCTGATCTACTTTGGAGAGTTGAGTATACAATTCCGAAGGATTGTGCTAATAATACATTTGATAATGGTTCTACAAACCCCAATCCTTCAGTACCAAAACCACCTGAGAAGAGATTCTTGATTAAGGGTACTAGGCCTGGTAATGGTGATGATAATATGCCATATACCGACTATAGGTTTATGATCTATGATGTCGAGGAAATGACATCATGGGAGAAGGACGTTAGAGATGGTAGATATTTCCTAACTATTATTCGTGCAGACGTTAATAAGTATATTAATGCTCCTTCAAGTACAACAGCATCACATAATAAAACAGTTACTGTTACTAGAAGACCTCTAGGATTGTTAACTAGTACACAATCATTTGCTACTAAGAGAATCGAAGAAGCAAATGCTTATGATAAGGATACTAGATGTACATCTAATATCAACTACCTATATCCTTCAATCAATGAAGAAGGCCCAATATATGATGTAAGAAGAATTTGGAACCCACCTCAAGCACAATCTCGTGTTCTTACTGAGGACATTGGTTCTGGTAGAAGAATTAAGGATCTTACTGTTGTTGATGCCGCTTGGTATAATACAAATGTATCAGGATCACCATTTAAGGATATCCCTGCATTACAGTCAGTTACTGCTGAATCTGCACATAGACTTGTACAATCTCTAGACTTGAGATATGCTGCTGGTGCAAATGCTGCTACTTCTGGTGGATCTGGTGGTGGTAGACCTGCAATTGCTTCAGTTACAACTTGGGATGATAGAACAACTGATGAGAATGGCCCTTCTAAAGCGGACTATACAACTTCAGATGTAGATATCTACGGTACTGTTGCACAAGGATTTAGATATGGTACTAAGAACGATATTTTAGGTGACAATACAATTAGTGATACAGTTCCAAATGTTTATGGTGTCGATAATACTCCAGACAACAGAAGAATTGTAGTTGTTGCATCTGGATCTTCAAGTTTAAGTAATGCAAATAATGGTAGAACTATTAGAGATGCTGGTGTATCATTACCTCTTTACAGACCATCTATCCTACGTGCATCATCACATACTTGGGAATATATTGGTCTTGGTTCAGGTAACTACTCAACTGGTTTCCCAAATCTTCAGACAAGAGTACTCAAGCCTTACGAACAGTTTATTGCTCAGGGTTATGAGAACGCTGGTGGATTTGTTGCATCATCTGGTACAAACTCTAATGGTGACTTCTATATTGGTTCACAGGTTGTACAGGCTGGTGGTAGTTCCACAGTCACACTTAATGTACCTAAAGTACGTAAATCTTCTGAGTCCAACTATGTTGATATTACAAACATAGAGAACAGAATTTCTAACTCTGTTGTTAATGTTACTGCAACTGCAAGTAAGAATACAGCAGGTCAGAACGCTCTTAAATCACTTTCTAACTTCTTCAATACTGCAAAACTCAGTGTTACTGATACTGCAACTATTCAGAACTTGGTTGTTAATGAGAGATTGTTTATTGCTAACACAAGAATTAATAACGCTGCATCCTTCCCAGAAGCAAGTCAAGAGGCATATGGTTTCGTTAAGGCTGCAAGACCAGAGAAGACTGGATTCATCTCAACTGATACTAACGATAAACTTTATGTTTCTCCTAAGTTCTTGGATGCATGGAGAGTTAAGAGACAACTTATTTCTGCTCAAAACATTACATTAGACAACAACAGAATTTATATTCAACCATTAAGTAGAACACTTCTTGATAATAATGCTACTGCATCTGTTGCATTAACCAATACATCTACTACAATTAATATTAAAGAGTCTGCTGGTATTCCTGCTTATGGAATAGTTGATGTTGATATGGCTATGAAGTTTGTTGAAGTTGATGATTATAAACTTGATTCTGGTATTAAACACTTCTTTAATCCAAGAATATCAGTTGGTTTATATTATACTGGTATTGATTATACAATAAATGAAGTTACTTTAAATTCTAATCAAAACTATAAAGCAAGACAAGGTTATCTAGAAGATATATTAGGTACTTCAACATATAAAACTATTATCAAACATTGGTCTAGTCCAATAGATGATATTAATAACTTAAGTGAGAAAGATATTAAGTACTTAACTGCTAAACTAACTGGATCTAATAAAGCAGTCACTGATTTAGATACTCCTGGCGGTTCAAATGCATTATCACCATCTAATACAGTTAATATTACAATCGGTACAAATGATTGGAATAACTTCCCTGATCGTGGTGCTGTAACTTTACGTGAGAAGTCTGGATCTACTGTTAAATATTCAACTTATGTTTATTTTAAAGGATCAACTGGTATCCTTACATTAGTAAGGAAGGTTGTTAATGCTTCTGGTAATGATAGTGGTCATACTTATACTACAACTTATGATAATGGTATTGCTGGTGCAGATTCTAAGAACGTATTCTTTACTGGATGTACAACTACCGTTGCTTTCTATGATAGATGGGCAAGAGAAGAACCATTTATCCCATCAGTAGATGCTATTACTGAGGATATTGATTTAGAATCTGCAACTCTATACACTGTACCTGAGAAAGCAGTTGGATATACTGGTGATATTGATGAGGACTTCATTAATGGAAACCTACCAAACCCATTCAGTGCAAAAGCACTTGGTGTCAATCTTCAAAACAGACAAGCTGTTAAGAAGTTTGCTCCATTAACTGACTTTAGACAAGCACAAGGATGGTGTGATAATGCTGGATTCGGTGTTAAAGATGATATTGAACTTCTATTGAAGCCTGGATACTATAAGTTAGACGGTGCTAAGTTCCCATGTAAGATTACTGTTAATGGATCTGGTCTTAAGAAATCTAGTATAATGGCTGGTAAGGAAGAGACTGGTACATCTGATGGTAGAATGGGTGGTTACTTAGAAGAACAGGTTAAGAGAGGAGATAGTGTATTCTTCTATCGTGCTCCTTGGTTCGCTGATCAGTATGGTCAACGTAGTGATTCTTTCTATTCATCTGTTAGTGGTGGATTAACTGCTGAGGGTGGATTTGACTTTAGTAATGTTCACTTCCTTGGAATGAATGAAGCTATTGGTAAAAATGAGATTCTAGATGAAACTTATTCTGATGATGAGAAAATTCAAGCAGCAAGAAAGACAGTAAGAAAAGCATTCTATATTAAGTCTGCTTTACCTGCTACAACAAATGCGGTTGCAAAAGGACTTGGATTTACTATACTTCCTTCCACTGCTACCCAAGTAAATGGTAAAGCAAAGATTGAACCATATATTTCTAGTGATGATATAATTAAATCTGATCTTGGTACTGATAGAATTACTGGTAATGGTACTGACTGTGATTTCAATGATGTTGTATATGGTACAGCACGTTATGCTATAGTTACAATAGAAGCTAAGTGGTTTGCTAATAGTGATGCTAACAAACAAAAGTTTGTACATGCTAGAAGTTATATTATTCCTGGCACAACGATGTATTTTGCTTCTGGTGCTAATACTGCTGTTACTAATTCAACCGATAACACTAAAATATTGAATGTTCAGTATGTAGATAAGACTAATGCTACAACTTGGACTAACTCTTCTACTGAACAAATCAAACTTCTAGTTTCTGTATATCAGGATACTACTAATAATGAAAACAAAGGTAATAATGCCAATTCTACTAATACTACAGAAGACTTAGAAATTAGTAGTGGAGTAAGTGGAGATCATACCGCTACATTTGTTAATATATCTGGTACTGAGTTTACAACTCTTGCATATAATTGGTGTATTAATAATAGAAGAAGATTATTACCAAAAGGTTTTGCATGGTCTGAAGGATATCAACCTGCAATTATTAAGACAGTATCTGGTAATGTTGCTTCTAGTGGATTCACTGCTAATAGTACTGTAATTACTCTTGCTGAAGGTACATCAGATCTAAGTACTGGTGATATAGTTAAGGGAACTGGAATTCCAAGTGGTACTACAATTACAGTTGCTAGTGCTACTCAGATTACTCTTAGTGATGCAATTACCGCTGATTTAGATGGTACAGGTAATGATGCACTTAAATTATCATTTACTCAGACTGATAATTATGGTAACATACTTACTAAGTATGATACTCCAGAAATATATGGAATAATTAAAGGTTATGAGGGTAATACTATTAACTTAGTTGTTGATTTAAATCCAAACTATGATTTAGATAATTCTATTAATAAGTATCCAGAATCAGACTTTAATAAATATGTTGCATTAATCATGCAAACTAAAACTACAACTGGTGAAGATGCTGGTGTAACATTACCATACACATATAATGGATATAAGAGAATTACTGGTACAACTTCTTCAAGATTTGTTCTTCTACAAATTGATCCAGGCGCTGTTCTTGGAACACCAAGTGATGAATCAGATCCTACAGCTGATCTAAATCCATATGTTGATAATAGAGGTATTAACGCTGGTATTCTTGCAAGATTTGGTGGATTTAGAATCTACAATTTCAATAATTCTGGTGGATTTGGAAGAAATGCAACATTCCAGACAGTTACTTTAAGTGGTACTATTGATACTGCTGCAAAACTAACTACAGCACTTGCTGGTGGTACTGGAGGTAACCGAGCTTGTATTACTGCTGGTGGTACATTATATAACAATCAAGCAATTGTTACTGTTACTGGAAATACTGGTGGTTCTGCATCCTTCTATGTTTCAACTAACTCCGCTGGTGCTATTACTGCTATTAATGCAAGAACTAGTGGATTTAGTAGCGGATGGGCTGGAACAGTTACTGTTACTGTAGTTGATCGTACTGGTTATGTTAACGTTAATGGAAATGCAGTTAACTGTCAGAACACTTCATTCAGAAATGATGAAGAATTTATTGCAGTTGCGAAAGCAAATTTAGAGAATCCAACTTCTCCATATAAGAGGGTTGCTGCTACTGCACTTCAATCAAATGATGCTGTTGGACATAAAGTGTTTATAAACTGGCCTTATAACCATAGAGGATTAAGAAGAAGATTTAAGGCTGCTTCTCTACCTTGTACTGGTAACTTCTGTTCACCTATGTTAAATGTAGATGCAATTCCTGGCTCTAATGTTCCATTTAACTTGAATAATTGTACAATTGGTGCTCAATCACCTGCAACTACACTTGCTAACACATTTGGTGGTGGATATGCTGGTGGACTTATACGTGCAAGAGGATCTAACTTACGTTTAGGTGGTACTAGATTTAGAGGTAATGTATCTCTTGATTGGACTGGTTTAATGTATGAAGGTGATGTCCGAGCTGGAGGATCATTCACTTATGGACACTCTGTTGAAATGCTTCAAATGGAAGATGATAATAGGTTAAGTAAGGTTGGTTATGGTTCAGGTGCTGCTATTAGACTTGGTGTTGCAAGGGATGATGAAGACTTCCAGAGAATTACTGAGTTTAGATCAGAATCTAATCTATACTTGGAACCATCACAAGATCCATACGGAAACTCTTCTGATGCTGACTCTAGGACATTCCCAATTAAGAGTTATCAAGCTATTAGAAGATTTAATCTTGGTGATAGTGCAGTAACCGTATTTGATAATTATACAAATTTAACTGCAACTGGAAGAACTGCTGGTTCTTGGACAATTACTGCTACTGGTGCTTCACCATCAACTGCTGCACAGTTTAAAGTTACTGTAGATGCAAATGGCACGGCAACAATTTCTGTTGTTAATAGTGGTGCTGGATATAGTAATGGAGATTCTATTACTATACCTCGTGCAGGTACATTTGCTGGTGGTTCAGATATAGGAGTTACAGTTAATATTAATGAGGTTGGTGCTCTTCTTAAGAAGACAGAAATCTCTGAGAGATATGAGACTCCAAATCCAATTAGATATGATTCCTTTGGTGCAACAATACCAGCTGGTGCTCCTAATGCTGGAACAGCAGTTGCTGATACAAATACATCTGGATGGAGATTAAGATGGGGTTCACAATCAATCCAAGGTTGGGGAACACTAGGTTCTAATCAATTAGCGTTCTTATATAGAAATGATGAATCTGGTAGAGAATTAGTTAAAAATATCTTTATTGGTGCATTTGGATCTAGAATTGTCAAGACATCAAACGTTGCAACATCTTATGCGAAAGCAACAAGAGTTCAACTTCCAAATACTCAATTTAATGATGCTGGTTTAGATACACTTGGTACTGCTAGATTGTGTGTAATTACATTTAGTGGATCTATTCCTCTAAGTGCTGCAAACGGTAGTAACTTGAAGTTCCTTACAGACTTCTTAACAACAAGTAGATATAAGTATGTTACAACTTCTACTTCAAGATATGCTAAGATCACTCAAAGTGGTAAACAGTATGGTAATCTTAATTTACAAGAGGTTGGTACACAAGTAGAATTGCACTCTGATCTTAAATTTACACAGTCTGCTAATTCTGCTGCAACTGGTATTACTAGAGGTAGTGTATGTACTTTAATTAACTCAAGATCAACTGCTGGTGGTGGTAGTGATGGTACAATTACTAACCCTACTGCTTACGTAAGTACTGATTCTTCTGGAAGAATAACTAGTGTAGACTTTGTTTCTTATGGTCTTAACAACCTTGATCAAGATACATTCACTGTAAAACAAGGTGGTACTACAATAACCAATGTTACATTTACTGCTATCAGAAATCTAACTGATGATATTGATGTCTTTGAAGATGGTGAGTTTATTGGTGTTCTACCAACTAACTGTTTTGTACTTAATAGTATTAATAACCCAAGTATTGGTAATCTCAAGAGAGCAATCCAGCAAGCGAAGACAGTCTTCAAGCCTGGTAGTTATGTTCAATTAGATGGATCTTATTATAAGATTGCAAGTGATGATGCATCATACACTAACAAACCATATATCGGTGTTTATAAGTATGTAAATGAGAATAATATTAGTGACATTCGTGCTAATATTGTTGTTATGCTTGAGGATACTGAGTATGCTCCAACATATGGATCTAATAAGAGAATGGATATCTATGAGAAAGATGATCTCTTAGATTCATGGCCTGATAAGGGTAGATGTATAATTGGTGACCTAGAGATCTGTGAGTTTGTTAAGACTGGAGATCCTACAAGTAATACTGGTTATAAGTTAACTCTAACCAGAAGTATGGAGAAATACTTCCCATCTTATATTCGTGACTGGGAAGGTCTTGATCCTTATGATTCTCTATCTGCTGACGTTACCGTTGAAACATTTATACCAACTTCAATCAAACTTGCTGATCCAGTTGATATGACATGTTTCGGATATAAGAGAATTAAAGCTAATGGAACTACTGATAATGGAATAACTAATACTTCTATAGAAGGATATATTGATCCTAGAGGTAAGTATTGTACTAATGTTGCTAAATTCTCAATACCTATGGGTGATGCAGATGATTCTGCAAATGCTAATACTATTGAAGGATCTAGAAAACAAGTTTCAGCAGATGCTGATAAGTTATCTATTGGTAATACAGTTCATATTCCATATAGGAGACATAGTGTAAGTGGTGCTGGTGTAACATCTAATGTTGTTTGTACAACATTAGCGTCACAGGGTTCTGCTGGTAATAACTACTCTTCAAATAGAGTTGGTGACCGTAGAATATTCTCAAGAATTTATACTACAAGTGGAAATCAGTATTTAAGATATTGGTATAAGGCACAGTTATTCGGTGCTACTCAATCAAACCATGAGATATTTGATTACGTCAATCCTACAGCTGAAGCAGAAATGTATTGGTCTGTACGTGGAGGAGTTGGATTATCTGGTGCTAGTTACTATATAACTCCAACAGGTTTGAGATATTATAACTACAGATGGTTTAATGCAGATACTTATAATAATTCTGGAACTATTACTATCTCTGGTGATACAATGAATCTTCAGACGCCTGGATCTTATACTGGATCTATTACTAGTGCTGGTATATTAACTGTTACTGCTGTTGGTAGTGGTGGATTGTTTATGGGTCAGGCAATTGCTGGTACTGGTATTCCTGCTGGTTCATACATTTCTGATTATAGTAGATCTACTAACTCACTAACTGGTAGAGGTGGTACAGGTACTTATCAAGTATCAACTACAAATAACAATGGTGTATGGAACTCTACAGTTTCTTCTACCACTATTACTGGTACAGAACCAGCTGGTGGTAATGATTATATAGTCTACTATCCTACTAATAATTGGCAGGGTTATTGGTCAAGAAGAATTACTTCTAAGTCTGTTGCTGCTGGTGTTGCTGGTAAAACAACTGTAACTCTTAACTCTAATACTTCTAACAATGCAGATAGGAGTGGTTGGATATTAATTTACTCTTATGGTGCTGCTGAAGATAAGGCAATCTTTGAGATTGATAAAGCACTTCTTAAGACAATTCCAGCTGGTAAACAGTTTGGTGTTGGACGTACTATACGTGAGAGTAGTGAGAAAGGAATCACTAAAGCTAAGATGTTCAAGACTAGAATTCTTGATATTGAAGAAGATGGATCCAATAAGAAGATCAACATCTACTGTACAGATGAATTACCATATGATTGGGGTCAAAGTGATGTTAGACACTATGGATGTGCAATATTAAACCATGCTGGTTGGACATATCCTAAGACAGGTGGATCTTCATTCCGTGTTAATAATGTTAAAACTGCTGGTGGTAGTACTACTAAGATATTACTTCCAAATAGAAGTCAAAGAATCCAAGCAGGTGATACTTTAACTTATACTTATGAAAATGAGGATATTGATGGAAGTGGAAATATTGGAGGTGATTTTGGTAAAGCAGTTAAAGTTAGTGTGGCAATAAGTGGGGTTAGTAATGTAAGTAGTGGATACTCTGAGTGTACTCTTGCTTCAGCTGTTAATATTCTTCATGATAGTCATACTAAGAAGTATGAATGGTTGAGTATAGGTGACATCTTTGTAAGTCATAGAACTGGTAATTTCGTTAATAACGGCCCAGTTTGTGATAAGTTTATTTACACTGATACAGGACTTAAGATGCAATTCGGTGATTATAATATTTGGTATCAGAGATGGCAGAATTACATTTCTTCTAGAAGGGGTATTAATGGACGTGCTGGATGGGTAGGTA
>Ga0163180_10000254_pt1 | contig 30413 bp, 15 predicted proteins | sample AtlANTMetagenome_2_FD_109647 | JGI IMG/M metagenome (GOLD analysis project Ga0163180, IMG submission 109647) | Marine eukaryotic phytoplankton communities from the Atlantic Ocean - Atlantic ANT 4 Metagenome | ecosystem: Environmental > Aquatic > Marine > Oceanic | place: North Atlantic Ocean...
GACTGCGGACTATTGTCTTGGGCCGACGGCTACAGTGAATGCCTTCGATCAAGATATTTCAAACTGGGATGTTTCTAATGTAACTAATTTTGGTGTGTATGGTGACTCAAGTCCATCTGGACTTTCATCTCATAGTAGTGATTTATTTAAAAATAGTGATCCATCTTACTTTACAGTAAATCAAGAGCCACAGCCGGAACCTGAACCTCAACCGGAACCTGAACCTGAACCGGAACCTGAACCACAACCTGAACCTGAGCCTCTAAATAATGAAAATATACAAACTGCTGTAGATGCATGGATTGCAAATCCAACAACTGCAGAAGAAACATATGGTCATATTTCAAGTTGGGATGTGTCACAAGTGACAGATATGATTAATTTGTTCTATGGTACAACATTCAACGAAGATATTTCTGGTTGGGATGTGTCGAACGTTTCAGCTATGAATGGGATGTTTAGGAACACCACCTCGTTCAATCAACCTCTCAATAATTGGAATGTGTCTAGTGCAACATCTCTAGCTGCTACATTTAAAGATGCAACCAATTTTAATCAACCTCTCAATAATTGGGATGTTTCAAATGTTACAAATATGGTAAAAACATTTGAAAATGCAACCAATTTTAATCAATCTCTCAATAATTGGGATGTTTCAAATGTTACAAATATGGAAGGTATGTTTGTAAATGCAACTAGTTTCAATAATGGACAAGTAATATCTTTTAGAGGTTCGGAGATTGAATATGTTAGTCCTGATTATTATTCAAGCTCTAATTTAGGTAAAATTGTACGAAATTCTACATCAAATGAGAATTATGCTCTAAATGATCAAATGTTTTATTCAAATATAACTTATCCAAATGATTCAGTTTTGACTTTTACAAATACGAATACTGGCACTGAGGGTTATATGGTATGTGGATTAATTAATATAAATCCAAGTTTACTGTTTGTTTCAGGCGCGACTAATGATCACTTTTTCAATATTTTAAGAGATGCCAAACACGGCAATTATCCAAATTTAGAAGCATTGTGTGTTGTATTACAACCGGGTAGTTCTAGATCGATGAGAATATGGGATAATGACACATCCTCAACCAACGGAAACAGTATAAATAGCGGTAGTAATGCTAGAATAGAAACGGGTTCTGTAATAAGCATTAAACTAAATTCCGTTGGTGGATTTACTGTAACAAATGATGGGGCAGGAACGACAATCCCCGCTTATAATACATGGTCATATGATAGTGAATGGACTGGTAGTAGTTGGACTGGAGATTGGTATATTTTTGGATCTATCACTAAAGTATCTTCTGATCCTGGTATATTATTTGATAATGGTATTTCGGGATGGGATGTATCCAATATAACAACTATGGAGAATATGTTTATGAATGCAGAATCTTTTAATCAAGATATTTCCAATTGGAACGTATCCAATGTAACAGCATTTACTAATTATGGTCTAGATTCTGGTCATTCAGACCCTTTATTCACAGATTCCGATCAAAATTACTTTACAGTATATCAAGAGCCCGAACCAGAACCAGAACCAGAACCAGAACCAGAACCAGAACCAGAAGTAGAAGTTACAATTTCAGAGTCTTATTATGATGGAGAAATAGACTTTACTGTGTCTTCTATTTCAGAAGCTCTTGATATAAACTCATCCACAGGTGGTGTATCACTGACATCCACAGGACTGGAAGTGTCGAATCAAGGCACTGTAAGCACTACACAAGACTTTTCATTTGATAACGAAGACGGTTATGGAATTATCGAGATATGGTTTGGAGACGTGTCAACTTCAGCGAACGACACCCTTTTCAAGATTGAAACGACAGATTATCTTGCTATGAATGAAACGGGGTGGGCGGATATGGAGTTTAAAACAAATGGCTCTAACGAATTTTACGGGATATATAACAATGGATCAAATGATGTTATTAAAGTATATGATGGCGGATATCCGAATGGTATAGGATTTAAATTTCTTAGTGCGACGAATGGAACGGGTGGATGTAATGGTGGAAATGTGCCCGAGATCTTCACTGGAGGGGCAATCACTAATGAGAATGTAGAAGACATGTTTTCCTGTATTCAGTCAACAAACGAGAGAGCTGCAAATAGTCCAGGGATATTCAATGACCATTATTCTGCCCGGGGTGATACATGTTTTGGTCTAGAAGCACATGGATCTAACAAACAAGTGGAAAACGCCTCTGGTTATGGAGGGTACAATTACTTTGATACGTGGAAGTGTGGTCCCGAAATATTAAATGGCGGAAGCTTTAGTATAGCTAGTGGCGACCACATCATGATTAACGTAAAGAGGCAAAGCGTCGATTACTACAAGAACGGAAGTCTCGTGCACACGCAAAGTAATGACGGGGGAAGCAGAATAGGGGGTGTAGTTCAATTACCAAGGAAGCTTATAATTGGCAGTTCTAGTAACGACGCGAACTCGACGTTTACCTTAAAGAAAATAAAGTGGCACGGAAACGCCAAATCGGATAACGACGCCCTTGTGATATACGAACAAATGCCCCTATATGATGGAAATATAATAACCGCGGCAACAGAATGGGTCGACGATCCAACAACAGCAGAAGCGAAATATGGTCATATAAGTAACTGGGATGTTTCACAAGTAACGAATATGAAGAATTTGTTTTCCGGAAACAAAGATCGTGGACAATTTAACGAAGATATTTCAAATTGGGACACGTCCAATGTTACAGATATGACTTATATGTTCCTTAACAACACAAAGTTTAATCTGCCTATAGGTAATTGGGACACGTCAAAGGTAGTAAAAATGACTGCTATGTTCTATGGCTCGGATAAATTCAATCAACCTCTGAATGATTGGGATGTATCAAGTGTGACAAATATGAAAAGCATGTTCTTGTACAGTGAGGCGTTCAATCAACCTTTGGATCAGTGGAATGTTTCTAGTGTTACCACTATACAAAGCATGTTTGGAGGCGTACAAAACCAATTCAATCAAGATATTTCCATGTGGGATGTATCTAACATTATTTCAGCGGGGGATCCGGAAGGCCTCCAAGGTTATGGGAACAATAATCCTAGCCATAGTAGTGATTTGTTCACAAGTAATGATCCTCTATATTTTACAATTTTACAATCATAAGTCTTTCATTAAAAGTATTATGAATATTTTGAAGATATAGAATAAATAGTAATTCTAAATACAATTAAATTGTATAAAAATAAAAGGGCTCAGCAGGGAATCGAACCCTGGGCCTCCTGCATTTTAGCCGCATTTGCGGTCCCAAAGCAGGAATCATACCACTAGACCACTAAGCCATTATGCTATGTATTTTGAATCCTTTGTTGGATTATTTAAATAAATAAATTATCCTTTATATGATATTAAATATATATCTAATTCTTTGCGATATGATTTAAATAGTAAAAAATTAAGTAATGCATATAATTTTTCAAAAAAAGTGTTACATTTAATTGTTAGTAAATAAATCAAATTAATTATTATTTTGGGTGGCAATGGCATTGTAAAATTTGTATCTTTACACAGACGTTGACCACTGATAATTGTTTTAGAAACATGTTTTATTTTGTAAAGGTTACCAATTCTTCCTCTACCACTTTTTCTATCACTATAATGTGGTCCCCATGTACCACCTATCATTGCAGCCATATATCCGGAAACACTCCAAATATTAATTGCAATTGTACCATAATCAAGAAGTTTTATGCATTTTTCTATAATATGTTGAGAATATAATGAATCTGGAAATAATACACTACAAGACAAAGAGCCATGCAATTCTTTATTTGCAAAATGACATACTTTTTCTAAATAATCATATATATTGTCTTTATGGTATTCAATTTCACCTTTAACTAAAACGGGACAAAATACTTCTTTATCAAAACAATAATTGTTAAATGAAGAAGTAGTATTTAATATTCCACAATCTATAAGTACAATATCGTTATTATTGTCAGAACTGTGTTTAATTATTGATGGATATGAAGTAATGGTATTATCAAAATTCTCCAAAAATTCGAAACAATTTTCTATGATTTCATGTTTTCTTTTAATACTTCCGGGATAATAAGCATTTTCAGGAGTTTGTTTTCTCAATTCTTGATTTAAAGCAATATAAAACATTTCTTTTTGTTTCCAATGTCTTGGAATCAAAATAACTTGTGCACTCATACAATAAGAGCCTCCACCAGAAATTTTAGCTATTACTATTTGTTTAACTGCATTTTTAATTTCTTTTTGTGTCCAATAACCAGGCATTATTATCCATGGTGTTGCACATCCAAGTTCAGCAGTAATATTTTTTTCAGTTTTCAAGCTATTTTGAATTGCTTTATAAGTATTTTCACTACCTGTGAAATGGATATGTGAAACTTTAGGATGATTGATAATTTCACTTTTATCTTCAAGATCGTAAATCATATGTACTATATTTTCTGAAATGAGTGGTTCTAAAATGATTGAATATGGTTCATATAAAAATGGTCTAAGCGGATGATGTTTAAGCATTACACATTCTTTATGGACAAATATTCTTTCAAAAATATCTATTATTGAAAGAAAATTCATATTTCCTGCACCTAATACCAAAGATACATGACCTGGTTTGGAACATTCATCATAAATATTTGTTTCTTCTTGTGGAATATTCATGTCGCACATTAATTCTACTTTAAGATTATCATAACTAAAAGGACCATATAAGCTATATCTTTCATCAAGTATTTTAAATTTTTGATTTATTGTTTTACCATATATAAAAGTGTTTAACCAATTTTTCATAACAGAACTCATGATTAATCGCATCATTGCAGCTTTTTGGCATATGTTATCTGATTTTTCTAGTTCACAACTTTTATTAATCCAGTCACTAACTTTGATCCATTTATCATTTTGTACTATATTTAAAACTTTTGTTGCTAATAATTTACGTTCGTTAATATGAGAATAAGCAAAATTTTGGTGTTTTTTTGATAAATCATCCATTAATGAATTAACTTCAAATAGTCTTTAATCGTTCTTTAATTGAAATTGTCTTTTTTTATAATTTATTAAAAGTATAAAAACATATAATATTATAGAAATTGGTATTGTTGTATCATAAATCAAATGACCACCATATTTATGTATAAAGTCATCACAATAAACTGCTTCAATCCATCCTACAAAAGTTATTGGTAAGTGAACAAGAAGTGCTTTTATGTTATAATTAATATCTTTGTTAATAGAATTTAATTCAGATATAGATGCAATTAACATAAGGGTTGTTTGAACATAAGTGAAACTATAAGATTTTGGAATGAAAAAATTCAAACAAATAGTATGAAACAAAGCGTGTATTTTCCATTTATTCATTGTTCCATTTAAATAAGCGGCTTTGATTAAGAAAAACCAAAAATTATACATTACTAATATGGACATTATGCGCTTTGGTTTTGTATCGAATGTATAAATATATGCATTTTTAGTTGTTTGTTTTGGTCGTAAAGCAAGGTTTAAATGACCTAATCCGTGTAGAAAAACTGCGGAAGCATTTTCTTTAACTGGATGTAATAATCTATAATTAACATCAGTCAAATGATGTACTTTTAAATACTTATACATCAAACTTAGAATCAATGCAAAAAAAGTATCTGAATAGAATGATAATGCGTGACTTTGATATAAAAAATGTTTATCTTTGTTGGATATACAAAATCCGTCATCAATGAATGATTTTGAAAATCCATTATTTGTTAGCATATTACAAAGAAATGAAAATTGTAATATAATTACAGAAGTGTGTACATAATCACCAAATATCATTTTAATAATAAATCTAAACAATACATTTATATATTATATTATTTAATGGTTAAAACAATAAAAAAAAATAGAAAGTTGAGACTTGTTAAAAGTAATAAAAGGATAAACAATAAAAAAAGAGGTGGAACAGGGGACCCACCTTTACTTACTGCTGCACAACTTTCTGCTCGTCCTCCTTTAAATAAGATTTCTGTATCAGAAAATATGGATAAAGAATTAGCAAAGAATATAAGATACAAAGCTAAACATAAAATTTTGGGGCACATACCAAATTTAGCGAATAAGCGTTTTGGTAAAAGTGATTTAGTTAAAGAACTTGTCACTACTGAAGATGCTTTGAAATTAGATAGAGAAGAAGCTAATAATGCAGCACTAAATGCGATAAGTACTAATAATGATAGAGAAGAAGCTAATAATGCAGCAATAAATGCAAGAATATCTGGAGCAAATATAGAAAATATGAGTGATATGGAGATAGATATGTATTTAGATTTATTATTTTCTAAAGACACGGAATTAGATACTGCTTTAAAAAATTTAGACAAAAAATTTCATCAAGAATTTGTGGAAAGATTATTGAAAGAAAAAGATTATCGTAAAAGTTTGCAAAATCAAGTTTTGAATAAATTAAGCAGTGTTTCAGAAGACATGCCTACTCGCGATCTCGAACGCGCGAAAAAGACAAAAAAGACAAAAAAGACAAAAAAAGCAAGAAATGTTAAAGAAATAACTAAATCTAATATCAAAGCACCATATAATAGTTTGGCTAATCTTCCTAAGAAATCATCTGAAAGAATAGAACGCGAAAAAGTTCTTGAGGGTGAGTATGCAATACTTGCATTTGATAAAAGATGGATTATTGATAATGAAATGAGTCTTGGAATGCTTCCAAAGGATGAACTTTATGAACCGAGAGAGGGAACTTTACAATATGAAGAGTTTTTGGAACATTTGAAAGAAATAAGTAGAGCAGTATTAATTAATAATTTAAAAATTGCACAAGATGATATATTAAGAATAGTTTTGGATGGTTGGATGTTTGGACACAAACGTGAGATGCTGGATCGCCGCAGCATAAATGCATTAATAGATAAAAATGCATATAAACGGTTTGAAGGAGTTGAAGTATTTGAAAGGGATATGTTATCTATTGTTGAATATTGGAAAACAAACAAACCGAAACTAAATTCAAATAAAGATATTTGGATAATAAATGGTTCAGAACTAAGTGTTGAATTTATAAAAGAGTTTATAATGTTTCATGTTATAAGGTTGGTAAAATATAACTATTTATATTTTCTGAAAGAATCTAAAATGATAAATTTATATAGATTAAAAATGAGTATATCTAGGTTTATTAGTCTTTTCAGAGAAAAAAATAGAAGGGATGAAAAAATAATAGAAAATGGAAAAAGTGCTAGAAAGAAATACGAAGAAGAAATGATAAATATTTCTAAAGATAATAATATTGATAACAAAACAAAAACGAAACTTCTTAGAAACATTGTAAAAGATATGTCAAATGAAGATTTGTATAGCATGCTTATGACATCTCAATTATCATTAGAAGGTTGGAATCCTGAAATATTTCCGTCGCGCGAATTAGCTGTATTAGAATTGCAAATAGAAAATCGCAATCGTGTAACTAAAAGTTTATTAAATTTAGGCTGGAAAATGAAAGATATCCAGGAAAAAGCGGTATTTAAACTAGATTTGAGTGATAAAACAATGAAAAATGATGGAGTCAATTTAATTCAAAATGAACCGGATTATCATTTTGAATTAGAAGATGATAGTCCTCCTGAATTAGAAGATGATGATATATATGTTTAAGTAATCTGCTGTTTTTCAGGAAAAGAAAATTTAGCTGATTTAATATTAAATCCAAATGTAGATTGTATTGATAAATTCATAATTTTACCATTACTTTGCTTTTTGTCGTCTATAGTTCCAAGGTCTGGATATACTTCGTTACCATCGGAATCATAACCAGATGTTGTTTTAGAAATTGTAATTTTATTATCAGAAGTATTTACATTAGTAATTTCAAATTCATTGTTTTGTAAATATTCAGATAATTCAGGGTTTAAATCAGACTCCTCATCATACAGTTCATTGAATCCGATTCTATTTCCTTCATTGAAATTATTAGGACCAAATTTTTCATTAATCCATACATCTAAATTATCAACCTTTTCTTTGATATTTGTAATAGAAAAAACATCTTGAATACTTTGTAGTTTATAACCATTGGGAGTTAAAATCCGAATGGATAGTTTATTGATATTCATAAGAGAATCATTTGTATACCACCATCCGTCACTAGAACTTCTATGTGATCCTCTGTTACCAAATAATATATAAGATACATTTGACGATGATGATTCTTTCCATTTTTTATCACGCATCAATTTAACAAGTGATCTCCTTCCTTGTTCGGAAGTGGAATGTCCCATTCCTGGTATTTCCTCAATTTTAAGATATAAAAATGGATATTTATCAAGATTACCATTAATATCTGGTAATAATACATGTGCGATATCAATTGATTTTACGTTTTTTAAACTAATTTGAGTAGCAATGCCTGAAAATGTTAAACCTGCTCCTAAATTAACATCTAAGGAATATGCATTATCTGTGCCATTTACTAACCATTGTTTTCTGTCGGAACTATTTATATCGAGATCAAATTCCATATCTACACGTTTTTGTATATTGTTTTCTTTGTCTACTTTTACTAAAGAACCAGTCAAATCTTCATTCATATTTTCCTGATCTTGTTTGAATATTTCTATTTTATCATCAGCGTGTGTTGTAGTTTGATTAGATTCTCTTGAATAAGAACCAACAATTAATGGTATTGATACTTTCAATACAGTCTTGTTTAATTCAGAAAGAGTATCATTTACGCTTTTGTTATTGAAAGTATTAACCATAGATTCATATATAATATCTCCTGCATTAACAGGTATTTGATTCAATGGTTTTCCAAAACGTTCATTTATGTCATCATTCAAAACTGAATATATAGTGTCATAATTACTCCTATCAAAGAATTGCTCTTCCATTACAAATGCTATTGATTATTTTATTTATATAGTTGGCGCGGTATATTTAGTGAATAATTAATATAATTCACTAAAATTGTAGTTTTAATATTAAAGAATAATTAAGATATTATTATTATAAGTTTTTAAGAATGAAAAAGTCTATAGATTTGAAAGAGTTGTTTGGAAAAAAGAGACTTCTGGAAACAATAAGGAAAGAATATAACTTATTAGAAATGGAGTTAATTAGTGAGAGAGAAACTTTCGAAATAGAATTAAAAAAAATATATAAAAAATATAATTTTACTGATATTAGCAAACCATATTGTTTAAGTTTGGCAATAGAAATCGATAAATATCGTTCTCCTCTTGTTATAAAAGAGGAGAAATTCGAAAAAGTGAAACATTATTTTGATAATTTAAAAGAAAATATAGAAATAGAGTTTAATAAAATTTTGACTAATGGTTATGAAACGAACAAAGATTATGATTCATCAATACTGAATGAATTAAAAGATTTTGTGATAAGAAAACAAAATAACGTGTGTCCAATTTGTGAAGATATAATTAATTGTGATGACTCAGTATTGAGTGTAAATAGAAATTGTCAGGTAATGCATTATTCTTGTAAAAATTATATAAATAGTTTTAAAACCAATAGTTACAGTGAAAACAACAGATAAGATTTTAATTATTATAATTACTATTATGAATCAACAAGCAAATCAAAAATATAATTGTGACATCTGCTCATTTTCAAGTAATAGACGTAGCAATTATTTAACACATTTAGATTCAAAAAAACATAAAAAAAACCAACAAAAAATATGTAATGATATTGAAAAACCTACTGACATTGTTGAAGAATGTATCAAACTAAAAAATGAAGTAACTAATTTAGTAAATAACTTAAATGGTGTATATTCAGAAATTTCTTCATTAAAGAAACAAATTGCAATATTAACAAAATCAAATAATGAAAATGTTGAAAATAGTATAGAATTGCCTGAAGAAAAAGTTTTATTACCAGAATTACGAAAGTTTGGAAATGAGAATTGGGATTATATGAATAATGACATGGTTGTGAAATTAATGAAAAAGGTAAATATATGTTTTATTGAAATAGTAAAAAAAATTTATTTTAATGTTGAACATAGTGAAAATATGAATATACAAATTACAAATAAAAAGGAGAATACGATAAGAGTATATGATGGACAAGAGTGGGTGACGCAGAATAGAAATGATTTAGTTGATACTCTAATAAATAATTTGATAAATAAACTTGAAAATTATGAAGAATATTTCAGAAAAAAGGCGACAAAATTCTATAAAAATTTGTGGCTAAAAAAGAAGCAATGTCTTCAAAATCGAGAAACTGGCGATGACAAAAAAACATTTAGAGAATTACGTTCAAAATTGATTAATTGTATAGTAGATATGACACGTACAACGAAGGATGTGCGTAAAATTAGTAAATAAATTTAAACAAATAATTTAAATGATTCGTATAGCTGCAGCATCTATATTATCAAACAGTTCAATGTGTTTGTGTTATAAAGATTCAAATAAAATAGAATCTCCAAAATTAGACAAAAATATTGAATTTTATAAAAAACATTTAAATTGTAAGGGAATAGATATTCATGGTTCTGAAGTTGTTAGTGATACTGCTTTTAATATTGCATGTGAAAGATTATTAAGGATGACGAGACATGCAAATTATCAAATACATAACAATTTAATAAAAAATAAAGTAGATTTTCGATTAATTGGATTAAATGAATCTATGACAGATTTGCCGGAACATTCTCATATGAAAAATAAAAAGAATGGTTATTCAGGTAATGATATAAGTGTTGATAAATGTAGAGGAATGCGTCATGGTTCTTCTGTTTTTTGTTCTGAAGAGAATTTAATACAACAAGGTAATAAGAGCAAATATTCTCCAAATACAAAAGATATATTTATTCATGAAACTGCTCATGCTATTATGGATGATGGATTGGACGATATTACCAAAAAAGAGATATTGGATGCGTGGTTATATGCACTAAATAAAAACAAATGGAAAAATGATAACAAAAAAGCATATGCTTTAACAAATCCTGGTGAATATTTTGCAGAGTTGTCAATGTGGTATTTTGGAGGGCATGGTGATTTTATTGATAAAAATAATAAATTTCCGAAGCCTGGTCCTGGTGGATTAGCACAACATGATAATAATGGATTCAAGTTATTATCAAAAATATATGGTGGTGGTTCAAATATTAAACCTAGTAATTTGGATAATATAAATTCTAATAATATATGTCCTATTATAGATTCTGGTATATATTGTGTTAAATCAGATACCGGACCTAACAAACATAATAAAGTAAGTTTGTTATTTAAATTAGAAGATGATGATAATAATGCAGATTATTTAGTGAACTGGGTTAATTACAAAGGACAAATAAAATGGGGATTTAAAATCAATAAATCTTGTAAAGAATTTAAAACGAACAGTTTTACTGGTCATGCGTGGTTAGTTCAGAAAGCAGTTATGGTACCTCGTTTTTATTTTTTTGGAAAAAAGGTAAAAAAATATTATAGATTCAAAGCTTTCATAGCAAATAAAAGTGGTGGAACTTGTTTAATTTGATATTAGTTGGTTTGCCATCTCCACAACAATTGGTTAGATATTTTTATTACATCATTTTTGTCACGAATTTTCTTTGAAACAAAAACATATATAGGTAATGGTTTATTAAGATTACAACTAATCTTTGTAGATGTACAATTCTTAGTAATAGTTGTATATTTATTAGTTATTTTATACATATCTTTTTCTTTTGATTTACCAACGTTTATATTTAATTGTCCTATATCTGATGCATATGACCAATTATTATTGACAAAATCTCCTATATTACCGTCATTCAAAATGAGACCATATATTCCTTTTAGATATATAGGAGTTGAATATGTAGATAGAAAATAATCAGTAGCCTTCATTTGTAACTCATTATTTTTAATTCTAAATATAATTGGACAAGCTTTTGCATCAGCTTTTGCTTGTTCTATTGCTTTTCTAGCTTCAATTTCCTGATTTTGTCGTCTTAATTTTTCAATTGGTCTTTTTTTATCTTTCATATTGTTTATTAATTTACGATCCATCATGATTGTTCCTGAATCAAAAGCACCCTTCGTATTGTAACCTGAAAATGTTGAATAATAAAATTTATTATTTCTTTTTTTTAAATTTTCTAAATATTCTCCAGAAGAAAACATATTTTTATACTAATAATGTGTATTTTAATGAATAGTTTAAATTAATATAATGCAATTTTTGATTAGAAAATATATATATACATAATATTGAACTTCAACTTAAATTGATATAAGACAAGTTTTATACAAAATATTATATTTATAATGCAAACAGTAAAAAAACGTGGAAAATCAAATCAGAAATTTATAGCAAAAGATGCATTACCAAAATTGACTGAAGCTGTATTATCAGCAGATTCATTACCATCTAATCTTATATTACATTTGAAAAAAATTCCAGAATTGGAATGTAAAATTAGTAGTGATGAATCATTTGATAGTGAGTCTATTTTAAAATATGATCCATTGTTATCAACACCAGATGCGTACGATCCTATCAATGGAATATGTAGTTATATTGAAACTGATAAAATCAATAAAATAGAACACAATAGTGAATTGGAAACTGGAGATAAATTATGTTGGTGGTGTTGTCATATTTATGATTCTAAATCCTTAAAATTACCTATTCGAAAAAATAGTGATGGTATTTACGAATGCGTTGGTAATTTTTGTTCACCCGAATGTACATGTGCGTACATAATGGATTCTGGATCTCGTTATGGAGATAAATGGAAAGAATATGAGCTTTTGCATCAAATGATAAATGAAACACATAGAATAAAACCTGCTCCTAAGCGCGAACTTTTAAAAGTATTTGGTGGAACTTTAGATATTAATGAATTTAGAAGTAATAAAACATATAATTTAGTGTATCCGCCTATGGTATCATTGAAATTACAAATGGACGATACTCCATCTGATAAAGTGAATGAAGAAGAGTCGTCATCATTTTTGAAACATTCTTCTAATTTGAAACTTGGACAATTAAATCTTGATAATGTTGATGCACATATTCCAGAAAAAACAAATTCTAATAAAAAGAAGAATAAAATAATAAATGGTAGTTTGGATAGATTTTGGGGAAATATAGAATATTAAATTCTAAAAAATGATATACAGTTTATTATAATAATTTAATATCAATTAGTAATGGTGGTAAAAAATAATACTCTTATTATTGTCGAAAGTAATGGAAAGTGTAAGAAAATTGAAAAATTTACTGGGCATAAGTGTATTGCTTCATTTGGTCATGTGTATGCTTTAAAGCCTTCACTCGATTGGTTTGATGAAAATAAAATTGAACCTGAATATATATTGAGTAAAGGAAAAGAGAAGATAATATCTAAATTAAAACAAGAAGCAAAGAAAGCATCGAATGTGATAATTGCTTCTGATTTAGATAGAGAAGGAGAAGCGATTGCCGCAAATTTAATAGATTTACTTAAATTGGATGTTAAAAAAACGGATAGAATTACATTTAATGAAATATCTGAAAAAGCTTTGAAAACTGCTTTGGATAATCCTGGTAGATTAAATGAAAAATTGTATAATTCTCAAAAAGCAAGAGCGATTATAGATTTATTATTTGGTTTTACTGTTTCGCCATTTTTGTCAAGACATTTGAATACATTTGCTTTGTCTGCTGGTCGATGCCAAACACCAGCTCTTAGAATTTGTATGGAAAGACAAAAAGAACAAATTGTTGGAGATACGTCTTTATCTATTAGTGGTTCTGCTAAATGTGTTCCAAAAATATCTCATATTAAACCTAGTGTAACTTCTCCGGAAAAATGGTTAGAAAATTTAAGTAATCAAAAATTTGTAGTTAAAAATATTAAAAATAGAGAAGTTAAAGAAAAACCGCCACCACCGTTTATTACATCAACGTTACAGCAAACAGCATATGCAAAACATAATTTTAGTCCTAAACATACGATGCAATTAGCTCAAAAACTTTATGAAGGTGGATATATTACATATATGCGTACAGATTCTGTGATCCTTTCATCACAATTTCAAGATCAAGCACAAGAATGGATTACTAAAGAATATGGTGATAAATATGTTCAAAAAAGGCAATATTCTAAAGGTAGTAAAAGAACACAAGATGCTCATGAAGCAATTAGACCTATAAATTTATCATCAAAATTACCTTCAGATTCTCAACAATCTAAACTATATAACTTAATCAAATTGCGTGCAATTGGTTCTCAAATGACAGAAGCAATTTATTCCGAATCTAAAGTTACTTTCCAAACTAATAGAACAAAAACAACTTATGATACATGGGAATCAATATTCAAAAAGATAATTTTTGATGGATATACAAAACTTAAGAATTTATCTAAAGATGAAACAAACAAAGATGATTGTTCTCCAAAAATTAAAATTGGAGACGAATTGAATATATTAAAAGTTATTGTTAAAGAACACGCAAAAACGCCACCAGCCCCATACAATCCTGCAAGTTTAGTAAAAACATTAGAAAAAAGTGGAATTGGTAGACCATCTACTTATAGTACAATTATTGATAGAATTCAAGATAAGGGATATGTGGTTTTAGGAACAAATATTGTTTTAGATACAGAACTTAACTCATGGGAATTAAATAAGGGAAAAATAAAAGAATCTAAATATATCCAAAAAATTGGTGGACAATCAAATGTGTTTGTAGTTACTCCACTCGGTGAGCAAGTTTGTAATTTCTTCGAAAACAGCACAATTGAAAGTATTGTATCGGTTGATTTTACTAGTAAAATGGAAAATGATCTGGATTCTATAGCAAATGGTTCTATGAAATGGACAAATTTAGTTAACAGATTTTACAAAGAATTATCTTCTAAAATAAAAAAACAACCTAAACCTCCACCTAGATCAGCCAAAACTAAGAATTGGATAGAAATATTAGATACTGATTCAAGTGGGAACATAACAGGTATTTTGAAATCACTTTATGGATATTCTATTGCTAAAGAAAATAATGGAAAGATTGAATATGCGCCTATGCCGCCGAAAACAAGTCCACAAGATATTACAATCAAAATTGCTAATAAAATGTTATCACTTCCAATTAAAATCAATGACAAAATTGAATTGAAACTTGGAAAATATGGATGGTATGCTAATGATGGAAACAGAAACGTTAGTTTAGGAAATGAAAAAGATATTCCATCAACAAAAGATGTTGTTGAAGCTTTCCAAAAAAAACCAACCAGTGATATTATAAAGAAAATTGATGACAAATGGTCATTAAGAAAAAAAAATGACTCACATTATTTAATGTATATATTAGGAAATGGAAAAAAACCATTATTCTATCCTGTATCAGATATCAGTGGACAATGGGATACAAAAAGGTGTGAACAAATTCAAAAAAAATATATTGATAAAAAATAATAATGGCTCTATTATTTGATAAACAATTTGTTATCGCTTGTATCGCTTCATTGATTCTAATATATTTTATTTCAGAGCAACTATCTAGTTTTTTTGATTCCGCCGGAAGAGCTGTATCAGCAACTGGTGGCGTCGCATCAGATATAGTAGTTAGCAACACGATTGATATATTTTAAGTAAATTAGTTGTCACCATGAACTAAAGACTCTTTAATTTCTTTAATCGGACGATTATCTATTTCATCCATTAATTCTTTGATTAATTCTTTAGTTCTTTCAGATGTATTACTATCTATTTTCAATTTAGATAATTTTTCCTTTGTCCATTTAGGTGTTACTGGTTGTTTAGACTCCTTTCTTTTTATTTTTAAAGTTTTTCCAGTATTTCCAAGTTCATAAGTTGGAACATCCTTTTCTTTCATAGAGCGGATTATCTCATTTTCTAACAGTTTTTGTGCTGCCAGCAAATCACTTACTTGTTTTTTTACTCTTTTTATATTCATATTCAATTCCATCCATTTGGATACATTTTCTTTCATAACCGGATCATTTTCCTCTTCATCTGTAAATTCTGCCATGTTATTTTAATTATTTTATATATATCCTTATATTTCATTAATAATAAACAAAAATGAAAAAATCTTTAAAACAGATTATTGAAATATTTAATTTATAATATTTTCTCCATATAACAATTGAATTATTGATTCACTACAAATTATTCCAAATTCTTCACAAAAATGAATTCCATCTGTAGTATAATTAAATCCATTCAAATATCGAACACCTTTCCAACCAATGAAATTAGATAATATTCTACTTTTTGTTATTGTATATAAAGATAATTCTAATTTTTTATTACAATTAAAACGAATCATGTCATCTTTAACTATTTGATATAAATTAATAAAAAATATTCTATTAGATTCTGTATCTGTTTTATTTCTTTTTATTACACTATTTATACAAATATCATTGCATATTTCTCCTATTTTCCATTCCTCACTTTCTACTCCACCTTCGCCTATTGGAGGTGGACTCATAATTATTATTTTTGTATCCGAAGGCAATTGTTCATCTAGTTGTTTAACTATTTCATTCATTTCATTTCTATATCCATCAATTGATGGCAATTCTGTTTGTATTTTAGGAAACATTTGCATGTACATTGGTCCAGCATTTTTATGTACACTACCTATTATATCATTACCACCTATCATAACAACTACAATACATGGATTCAAATCTATAACATCTTTTTTTAATCTATGTCTAACAACACTAGATGTTTCACCATCGTTTGCTTTATTAATAACATCATAGTTAATATTGTTATTTTTAAAAAATCTTTTGATATTTTTTACCCAATCATATGAACACTTACCTGCAGTTAAAGAATCACCAATCAAACAAATTTTTTTTGTCATTTACAATATTATATTCATATTTATATTTGTTTTATGTTTAATATTGATTTAAAAAACAATATTGCAAAATATCATACAGAATGACGAAAGGTGATTTAAATTCTGATGAAAAAATCGATTATAGTGATCTTGCTATTCTTGGAAATATTGTAGCGGGTGTTGCTCAATTACCAGATATTGATATTATTGTTAATACAAGTGATGGTCCAAAATCTGATTGGACTGTTAAATATTATAATTACGATATTTCCGGAAATGAAGATTACTTAGGTGAAGGAATCATCACTGATTCTGTATATGGTAATTTGCTTATTCCAAGCAATATATCTAAGCATAAATATATTAAATTAGAATCGTCACCCAATGATGGGGCTCAGGATATATTAACCAGAATTATAACAAAATTTGGGGATAATAATTGGCAGTACGGAGATAGGGGTAAAAAATATAGTGCTATAATTATAGGTTCTGATTTACCAAATATTAATTGGTCGATTCAGTTAACTATTATATCTACATTGTTGCATAAAAGTTTAGATTTATATTTAGAAAATAATGATAATATTACTAGTGAACAATTTGAACAAATATATTTCCATAACAAACAATCAATAGAAAATTCATTAAATATTGGAAATATGTATAAAAATCCATATTCTACAAAGTCTGAAAACGAATCATCTTATAAATTTGTAGCCGCGGGTGTTAAAATATTATTACTTATACTTATCATATACAAAATTCCGCCAGATCCAACTTCAAGCGATCCTCCTTCTGAAGAAAGTATATGGATTAAAAGTGATTTAGTATTAAAATCATTGTGTGAGGTATTATTAGATGCGTCTGGTACAAATATACCATTATTGGATGATGAATATACTATAGATTACGTTGTTAAAAATACACAACATTTATTAGATAAACCCGAAACACAAAATAATATAAAAGATAGCATAATAAATGCTTTTAAATATATAGATGACACTATTTCTGATAGTTCAGGAAATATTAGTGAAATATTAATAAACATTCACAAAAGTAAAAGAATTATTGAAGCACAAGCTTACATAACAGATTTTGATAATGCTATTATTAACGAAACGAACCTAGCAGAAATGCGCTCTGGGGGCGAGCAGGATGTGTTCGGCTTCAACGATTATAGCATTGATTTGTATACACCTCCTGAGCCGGAGCCAGAACCTGAACCTGAACCACAACCTGAACCCGAACCAGAAATTTCTGATTTTAGAACAACATATTTTGATTTTTCACAATCCATAGGACAACAACTTGAAAATGCGAATGAAGAAGGTTTCCAATATCAATATAGTTTTGCAATGATTGATAATATTGATGGAATAGAATGCACCAAAGGTGAAAACGCTTATTTCGATGTCAATCAAACTAATTATCCTAATGGTTATTCAATTAGCGATTTTGGTTCAACTATAGAAATGAAAATATATAGAGGAGATCATAGTTCTGCACATGATCAAAAAATTATATCATTTAATTCTGATAATGAAGAATTAATACAAGTTTATTGGCTTGATCCGGGAGACTATGATCTTGGATTAACAAGACGCTTCCCAATTCTGGATGATTCGGGGAACATATTACCTTACTCTGAAGCTGGTAATTCTGGAGGTTTATGGTTGAATATTGCTGGTAGAATGGAAATTATGTATGATTTCGAACACAGTGGAATATATGACATTAATCAATTGAAAAATAAGTGGATAACATTATATATTGTTATTGGTGATGAAAGTACCAAACGTTTGACGCATTACGACGAAATCGCCGACGCTAGTGGAAATAAGACGCCTGGAAATACTAGATCATATATCAAACTAGAAAATGGTTCGATACCAATTGAGTTACAACATGCTGTTTACAAACAAAAAGATTATAATGGAGAAATATCCTTAACAAATATTAATAAAATAGATATTGGTCTAAGAACTGGAATACAGAGAGGAGGGTTCGAATATATTAATTATTTGTCAATTTATAATGGATTCATGTTTAGTGATTATGATTTAGATAGTATTTATTCTCCAGAACCAGAACCAGAGCCAGAACCAATTGCATTGAATCCAGAACCCGAACCAGAACCACAACCGGAACCTCAACCAGAACCAGAGCCAGAACCTGAACCACAGCCTGAACCAGAACCAGAGCCAGAATTTGCAGATAATGCATTATATAAATTCGATTTTTCAAATATTATAAATACTTCATTATATAATGATTTAGTATATTCAAGTATTTATGCGGAGCTTGATATTGTTGAAGGAATACAATGTACACTCGGAACTGGTATATCATTTAATTATGTGAATAATTATGATATTTCTGATACTATGACTATTGAAATGACAATATATCGCAATAAACAAGAAAATAATGATGAACAAGAAAATAATGATGAACAAGAAAATAATGATGAACAAGAAATAATAACAATCAAAGATGTGTCTGGCGAAAATATACTAGAACTTTATTGGTTAGATCCCGGTGATACAAATGCTACTGATTCAAGTGGTAATATTATTTCAATAAAAGATGCTGGTGGATTGTGGTTGAAATATCTTAATAGTGAATTTATATATGATTTTGATCTAAATAATATTAATTATGATCATGTTATAAATAATTGGATAACATTATATATTCTAAATGATAATGATAATAAATATATTTATATTAATCCACCAATAGGATATTCAAAACCTATTGAACTGGAACATATATATAGTAATAATGATAATACAACAAACGATACATTTGCTAAAACTATTAATATAGGAATTAATACAAATAGTATAAATGCCCATGGAATTGATTATATCCAATCATTTAAATTATATAATATACTAATAGGAGATAGCGATTTTAATAGTATATATGCTCCCGAACCTGAGCCTGAACCACAACCAGAGCCACAACCAGAGCCTGAACCTCAACCAGAGCCACAACCAGAGCCAGAACCACAACCAGAACCGGAACCTGAGCCAGAACCAGAACCAGAACCTGAGCCAGAACCAGAACCAGAACCAGAACCAGAACCAGAACCAGAGCCAGAACCAGAGCCTGAAGCATTATATCCAGAACCAGAACCAGAACCAGAACCAGAGCCAGAACCAGAACCAGAGCCAGAGCCTCAGCCCGAGCCAGAAGCATTATATCCAGAACCAGAACCACAACCAGAACCAGAACCAGAACCCGAACCACAACCAGAACCAGAACCACAACCAGAACCAGAAGCATTATATCCAGAACCCGAACCAGAACCAGAACCCGAACCGGAACCACAACCTGAACCAGAAACACCACCAGAAAATAAAGTTAATACTCATAGCGGACCTAAAGAGAATTGGAAAGTTGTATTAAGAGACTTATATGATGGAACCGTTTTTTATGGAAATGATGAAGATATAAGAACGGATCATAATGGGTCGTTCTTCATACCGGGGTATTTATTCCCAGAAAAACCACTTTTTGAGATATATGTATCTTGTGTAGATTCTTTGGGAAGAGATAGTTTAACTAAGGAGCCTTCTAAAATTGGAGAATATTATAGTGCGATTGGTAAAGGTGGTTATGACGGTGATGATGATAATAATAATTGGCCTGCGCCAAATAATTCTATACAAGCAACTGCATTATCTACTATTCTAGTAAATGGATTAAAATCAAGTATAGATGTAAGTGGAACTATTAGTGTTGATACTTATGATAAAGCAAAAAATGATTTTGAAACAGTAATAGGAATTGAAAATATTAATACAAATCCATACAATTCACTAACAGATAGTGATGAGGCTTTAAAAATATCTTCAGCTATTTTAGAAATTGAAGCATTACAAACAGCTATGATGTCTGTTGTGACTACTGATGCTTCTGAAACAGATATGTTATTAACAATACAAGAATCTTTTTATGAACACTGTATGGATGTAAGTGGAACTATAGCAGATATGTCTGGCAACGAGTTAAATGATTTTGTTGCGGGGGTTCTAGCAACTACTACAGACTCTTTGGGTATGAGTGACGTACAGAAGCGTATTGCAGGAACAGCAGCTGCTGGAATCACATCATGTATGGAGGCAATAAAAAATAAATATAACGACATCGAAGTATCTGGCTCTGGGGATATAGCTGAGAAACTAGTAGAAATGCATGTAACCGCAAAAGCAATAGAAGCAACAGTTAACGAAGGTGTATCTTTAAGTGTTGATGTGACTACGCAGATCGATCAACATGATAATCGTCTAGCTCAATCTAACGACTATGAACTTGATCTATATATACCTCCACAACCAGAACCTGAACCCGAACCACAACCTGAACCAGAACCAGAACCGGAACCAGAACCTGAACCAGAACCAGAACCGGAACCAGAACCTGAACCAGAACCAGAACCAGAACCACAACCAGAACCAGAACCACAACCCGAACCACAACCAGAACCAGAACCACAACCCGAACCACAACCAGAACCAGAACCACAACCAGAACCACAACCAGAACCAGAACCTCAACCAGAACCCGAACCAGAACCCGAACTCGAGTGGGAACTCCAAGCTGAACAATCCCCGTTTGCGGGTTTGAATTTTGTCGATAACAACGAAAATACTCTCCAACGTTTGAGTGTTGAGGAACAACTCGTTAGTCCACCATCAGGAGGTATTACGTTAAATGATGGGTTTAACGTAACAGCAGGTGATGTATTTACGACGCAGGAGTTTAAATTTGATAATACTGATGGATTAGGCGTATTGGAAATACACTTCGGTAATGTTAGTGTGAATGCGGGTGACCAATTGTTGAAGGTTCAAACAGTGGACTACAGGGATTTTTCAAGCGAAAATAACTGGGGTGATATGGTGTTTAGAACAAACAGTTCTAACCAATTCGAAGGTGTTTACAACAATGGAACAAACGATGTCATTCGCGTAGGTATCAATAAATATATGGTGGGGGGTATAGGATTCTTTCACCACGGTAATGTCGGAGATGCTGATAATCCAGCAGGGTATTCAAGCAATGATGGTAATGGACTGTATAACCAAATCAATGCTGCCAGAAATGGGGCGCATATGTTAAAGGATTTCAATAACGCAAATAGCTTTACTACTAATAGTGGAAACAGTCCTGGCAGTATTCCACCTGCAATTAACGAGCATTATTACACAATTGGTGAGGGAAATTCGCTTTACCATTTTAAAACTGACGAGTATTATTCTTCGAATGTCTTGAGTTGGAGCGCAACTTATGGAAACAGAGATACGTGGAAAGTGGGTAGCGAGATTCTCAACGGCGGTAGTTTTTCAATTTCAAGTGGAGACCACATTATGATACACGTAAAAAGAAACTCTATTGATTACTATAAGAACGGGTCAGTAGTCCACACGCAAAACCATACTCCTACATCGAGTCCACCGGCGCTGGTTGGTGGTGTTACAGATTTTGTTCGTAAGTTAATCATCGGGGATTCGAACAACACTGGTAGTTTTGCTATTAAAAGATTTAACTGGCACGGTAATGATAAATCGTCTGCCGAGGCCCTTACGATATTTCAAGGATATGAACCTAATTATGTATTATCAAGTAATGTAGAACCACTAATTAATACTTCGAATGCGAACGCAATATATGGAAGTAACACTTTATCAGTATGGCAAGCTAATCCTTCAGGAATTACTGTTACCCAAGCAACAACAACCTCGTCATCTAGCCCCAGTCATTCCTATCCATATAATCCAATTAGAGTAGGGTATTTCACCGATAGTGCCGGTACAGAATTCAAATTCTATCAAGGCTGGGATTCCCATACCTGGTCTGGTCAAACATATGGTACATTTGATCATATGTTTACACCTGGATATGGTTATTATCCGAATGAGGGTACCGGTTACTGGATTAAAGGAACTTACGGTATGGCGGCTTTGTTAGGTTATGGAGGTAATGATCTACGTTATTATTATGGTCTAGGAGAATATGAGAATAAGAATGACAGAACCAATTACACTTATTGGAATCAAATTACTTTTCCGACTCCTATTCAACTTGAGAAAGTTTATATACAAGGTAGCCACGACGGTACTTTCTGGAAGCGACCAAAAGCATGGAAAATATATGGAAGTATGGATGATCAAGATAATAGTATTGCTCCAGTAGCATATCATCGCGGAGGAACTTCAACCAATTTTTCTAATAATAATGCCAACAGCAATGATGCGCATAGTGATATGCTTAATAGTAGAAATATAATTAATTATAAATATTTTGGGCGAGGTTCTCCATTCAACAAACAACAACTTACCTTTATGTTCGATATCCAACTTTCTGGATGGGACAGTAACGGTTCCAAGTGCAATGATATCCTTTCTTCGAATAACCCAAACCTCTACGTCGACGGCAATGATCCAAGAGGATATTCATATCACAATGTATATAGTGGATTTCGTATACAGCAATATCAGGACGCTATTACGACGTATATAGCGGGCAGTGCCGGACATTTTAGTGCTAAATGGAATGCTAGTGTTTTTGATTTCTTTGATAGCTCAAATCAATGGACAAAAGTTAAGATTGTGTGGACAATAGATATTAAGAATTGGTTGAATGGAACAGTGCCGACCGCTCAGCGATTTTTTATTGATCAAAAAGAATTGGAAATCGAGGCGACACCACATGGCTCGGAGAACACGTCGACTGGATGGCCGTGGACCAATTTTATAGAACAAGGAAAATGGGGTTCAGCGAACTCTTCGATGTGGACATATCCGAATTGGGAACTTTATTTAACCATATTTCAAGGATTTTGGGATGGTAAAAACGATCTTCCAAATCCAGCACCTGATGTAACTTCAATAGAATATTTCAGAGTGTTTACACGTATAGTTCAACCAAGTGAATGGGATACGAATGGAATGTTCGCTCTCGATTCAGTCTCAACTTATATTACTCACGAAGAAATATATTACAATAGTGGTGATATGGGAAATGATGCCGGACTAACTTATAATATTGATTCTACCAAACTTTACAAAACACTTACATTTACATTAGATTATACCCTGATGGGCACCTCGCAGGCGGCGTTTGCTAAAGTGGGATATGTGAGACTTGAAGGAAAAAAACTTGAAGGACCGGTAATAGGTGGCACATATGATTTAAATGACGATGCGCTTGATGGTTTTGATGCAGAAGTCATAGTTAATCAAAGTGGTTTATCATTATAAATTTTTAAACATATACAAATTCACATTTAAGTGAGTTTTTTAATTATAGAATAATTCTATTAAAGATATGAAATTACGAACGTGTCTTATTCGTACCCAAGAATAATTATTGATTTGGTATGTACAGATGCTAGAGAAACTAACTGTCCTAGTTTACCATTTACTGACACTTCTGATGGTACTTATTTAGTAAATCCAGGAGATGCTGATGCTGGATATATCAATGAACAATGGTTGAATACTAATCTTCTTGCTGCTGGCGAGGAATCACACTATGATATAATAGAAGTTCCCAGTGGTTTATGTGTATTAAATCCTCCGTTATGCACTTACTAGTGGTGTATCTGTATTAAACTCCTGTATACAGTCGACTAGTGGGTTTATCTGTATTAATCCTCCGTTCTATACCTAAATAATTATGTTCAGTTTTTGCAATAGTAATATTTATTTTAATCAAATACTAAATTAATGGCATCCCTAGATGGTGACATTGATGAGAATGATAAAATAAGTTTGAATGATCTTGTTTATTTAGAAGCATATTCATCTGGTAATAATGAATATACAATAAATGAAAATAAGATCTATAACATCGCGATACAAAATGAAAATTTTGATTCTAATAATGGTGAACACCCTTATGTGAGTCAAGCAATAGATGTTATGAAGAAATATATCATAGGTGAAGGTTCGTACCAATTACAGCCGGAGCCAGAACCTCAACCAGAACCTCAACCAGAGCCAGAATTAGATTTTTCTAATTTAATGGCAAAAACACCTGTTTTAAGAAAAGATACATCTGAATTGCCAACAGCTGGTAGTGGAGCTATTTATAATTTTGATTATAGTGATTCGCTAACAATACTAATTAAGGCAAAAATACCTGATAATTACGTACATACTATTAGAGATGCTAGTAATGTAGATTTCTTATTTACACTTAGACCTTATCCGGATCCTTATTTGGGATGGAATGGTGGTAAATATGCTTATTTGGAATGGCGTGGACCAGCGAATTATAATGGGTATGTTACTGTATCAGGAGATGCTGCTCAATATGCACTTCTTTCTAGGAAAGAAAGTCTTGTATCTTCTGTAGTAGGCGATAGTGAAGTAGGAAATTGGAATCAATCTTTTCGTGGAACACTTTTTCCAATACAAGAAAGTGGAAAAGAATATACATTTATTTTCAGGACAGGAGATTCTAGTTATGGAAATAAGTCTTATACATGTTATATTTATGATGGAACAAATATAATAGCATCCTATGAAGATAGTTACGTATTATATCATTGGGTTAATCGCCCGTCTCCAGACGATGACATCCACACTGACGGTTTTAATTTGAATTTAAATAAGTGGAATGACAAAGATTCTCCAGGAAACCCGGATTATGATGGTATTGATTATGAATATTTACAATTGGATGTTTATTCAGAATATTTGTCAGATTCTGATATAATTGATTACATAACATATGGTGAAGTTTATCGCGAAAGAGAGCCAGAGCCAGAACCAGAGCCACAGCCTGAACCTGAACCAGAACCAGAAACTCCACCTCAACCAGAGCCACAGCCAGAACCTGAATCACAACCAGAACCAGAACCTCAACCAGAACCAGAATTAGATTTATCTAATTTAATGCCAAAATTACCAGTTTTAAGAAAAGATGCATCAGAATTACCCAATCCTGGGAGTAATGCCCAGTATATCTTAACTAGGACCGGTTCAGAACCAGATGGTAAGTCTATTACAATAATATGTAAAGCAAGAATACCAGATGGGTATACTCATTTTTACGGTGGTACTAATGCCGTCAATCAAATGGCCTTTTTATGGACTCTCAGACCAGAGCCTGATCTCCAACCTTCTTGGGGTGGTGGAAAGTATACAATTCATGAGTGGGGCGGACCATCATCTGACGATGCAAATGCTTATCGACTTATTGCGAGAAAGGAAAGAATGGATGGCTGGACGGGATCAACTTCTATCCTTGATTATTTGACTCTTGGTACCAGTAATAAAGAATATACCTTTATTTTCCGAGCTGGGGATTCTAGTCATGGGAACGCATCGTATGGATGTTATATTTATGACGGAACAACAATAATAGATTCTTTCGAAACCAACGCAGTTCCACTCGATGAAACAGATTATACTTTAAATTTCAATATGTGGAATGAGCCCAATGGTGGACCAGCAAAATCCATTACTTCTATGAGTCCATGGTATCATGGTCTTGATTACGAATATTTAAAATTAGATGTATATTTGGAATATTTGTCAAATTCTGATATAATTGATTACATAACGTATGGTGAAGCTTATATAGAAAGAGAGCCAGAGCCAGAACCAGAGCCTCAACCTGAACCAGAATTAGATTTATCTAATTTAGTGGCAAAAACACCCGTGTTAAGAAAAGATGCATCTGAATTACCAATCGCTGGTAGTGGGGCTATTTATAATTTTGATTATAGTGATTCGTTAACAATACTAATTAAGGCAAAAATACCTGATAATTACGTACATACTATTGCAGTAGCTAATACTATGGATTACTTATTTACACTTAGACCTAATCCGGATCCTGATTTGGGATGGGGTGGTGGTCAATATTCTTATTTGGAATGGCGTGGACCAGCTGAGTATGGTAACTATGTTACCGTAGAGGGAGATGATTATCAATATGCTATTTGGAGTAGAACTTCAAGTCTTGCAGCCATGGTTGACGATGAAATAAAAAATTGGAATAGTGCTTACCGTGGAACACTTTTTCCAATACAAGAAAGTGGAAAAGAATATACATTTATTTTCCGGACAGGAGATTCTAGTTATGGAAATAAGTCTTATACATGTTATATTTATGATGGAACAAATATAATAGCATCCTATGAAAATAGTCACGTATTGCAGCATTGGGATGATACTGACGGTTTTAATTTGAATTTAAATAAGTGGAATGATACAGATCCTCCAACACGCGAAAATATTGATGGTCTTGATTATGAATATTTACAATTGGATGTTTATTCAGAATATGTGTCAGATTCTGATATAATTACTTACATAACGCATGGTGAGGTTTATCGCGAAAGAGAGCCAGAGCCAGAACCAGAGCCAGAACCAGAGCCAGAGCCAGAACCAGAGCCAGAGCCAGAAAGTCCACCAATAGATTTAAGATATCTGATGATTGAAGGAACCTGGGTAATGACTGACTATTATTTCGATAGTGGAAGAAGAACAGGGCAGCCAGTAATAATTGAATACAATAATGATAAAACTTTTACTCTGAATATTCAACAATTTGGTGTAAATAATGCGGGTGTTGTAACTACAACAGAATACGTGATAAATGCAGATAATAACTTCGAGTTTGATAACGTTGACGCCGGCGACTATAAGTATAGATATAAACCGACTGAAGATTATATGATTTGGTGGTACGAACCATTTAATCCAGGTGGAAATGAGGGTGGTATCGCTGCCGAGGAAAAATACTTTTTATGGACAAGAGTTGTAAATCCACCAAGATATATAAGAATTCAAATTAATAATGAAAGACTTCCTGATGAAGATGAATGGGCAGCCCTCGGCGGAAACTCAGATGACTATAAAATTAACTTTTCTGAAATAATATTTATTGATGAAAATGGCAATGAATTTTATGGAAATGATACAAATAAGTTTAGTCAGAGTTTGGCGTCGCATACATATTTTTATCCCGGACAAAATACGAATTTTCCTACATCTAACCTATATAATGGAAATCTTACCGATTTTGCGACTACCGGTGGCGGTTCAAACTCAACTCCATCATTCACAAATTTTGATGGAAACAATGCAGCTATTGTAATTGATTTATGCGCGGGAGATGCTACTGCAATTCCTCCTCAAATTTCTAAAATTAAGATTTATAATAGATATCATGTGGATGGACCCCACGCAAGCGGGCTTCAAGCACCATATTGTCAATTAATGTCTTCAAATAATGCAAATATTAATAAGCAATCGAGTGAGGTTAACATACCGAGTATTGGTTGGTATTCATCAACGTCTGATAATTATGCGTTAACAACATTTGCGAGTTCATTGTTTTTAGATGGTAATGGAGTAGAAAGGTATGGTGCTGGATCAACACCGTTTGAAGAATATTTTATAATAAATTATAATGATGGAGTGACCATTGAACCAGAACCAGAACCAGAACCAGAACCTGAACCAGAACCTGAACCAGAGCCTCAACCAGAACCAGAGCCTCAACCAGAACCAGAGCCCCAACCAGAGCCCCAACCAGAGCCTCAACCAGAGCCTCAACCTGAACCTGAACCAGAATTAGATTTGTCTAATTTAGTGGCAAAATCACCTATTTTAAGAAAAGATGCATCAGAATTGCCAACCGCTGGTAGTGGAGCAATTTATAATTTTGATTATAGTGATTCTCTAACAATACTAATCAAGGCAAAAATACCTGATAATTACGAACATTCTGTAGGAGATGTAAATGATGCAGATTTCTTATTTACACTTAGACCTTATCCGGATCCCAAACTGGGATGGGGTGGTGGTGGTGGTACATGGTCTTATTTAGAATGGCGTGGACTAATTGAGTACACTGGATATATGACGCAACCAGGAGATGATGATAAATATGTTATTTTCTCTAGGCAGGAATGTCTTGAATCTTCTGTAATGGACGATAGTGTATCAGGAAATTGGAATAGTGCTTTACGTGGAACACTTTTTCCAATACAAGAAAGTGGAAAAGAATATACATTTATTTTCCGGGCAGGAGATTCTAGTTATGGAAATAAGTCTTATACATGTTATATTTATGATGGAACAACTATAATAGAGTCTTATGAATATAATTACGTATTACAGCAAGTGTCTGGTGACGGTTTTAATTTGAATTTAAATAAGTGGCATGATTCAGATCCTGCAAGCAAGCCTAATTATGGTGGTCTTGATTATGAATATTTAAAATTGGATGTATATTTGGAATATTTGTCAGATTCTGATATAATTGATTACATAACGCATGGTGAGGCTTATCGCGAAAGAGAGCCAGAACCAGAACCAGAGCCTCAGCCAGAGCCAGAGCCAGAGCCAGAGCCAGAACCGGAAGTATTTGTTATTAATAATACATTTACATCTTGGGGTAATGATCCAAATGGTTTCGCGGATGCCTTGCTTAGATACGAAACAACAATATCTGCAGGAAGTAAAAGTGATGCTTTACCTTTGTCAACGACTTTGTCATCTTCGACAAATTGGATAATGGAAATCGAACATGAATTGACTAGTTCATCAACCCACCTAGTATGTATTGGTAACGTAGGTACTGAACGTTTTTATTTCGGTGGAAATTACATTTCGACAACAAGTCTTAATCAAAAGTACCGCATTGGTTTACCTGGATCGAATGGGCATGTTAATATAGAATCTGCTAACACAACAGACATAGTTTATGGTCAAAGAAATATAGTAAGATTTATTTGCAATGGTTCAAATGGAACTTACCAGTGGATTATAAATGGAGTAGCACAATCTACTCAGTCACTTCCCAGTTGGACTGATTTAACAATTACGGATATTTATGTAAATAGACATATGGGAAGTCAACCTGACACAGCAATGCCTACTAACACAATGTATGCTTTTAGATATTGGGATTACATAAATCATACTATTTTAATTACAGAAACAGACGATTCTACTGGAGATACTATTGATTATCAAGCATTAGTACATGTTGGTGGTACTCACAACAATTATTATAATGCTCTTGAACAACCTTCGTATGTCACACAGTCAACTGAACAAAATATACACAAGATTAGTGCTACTATTGGTAATACTACTACCAATCAAGAAGCATTTTTTGTTGGATTAGCGTCTTCGTCTATTTATGACACTACTACAAGTATTTTCACAAAGGATCCTAATTGGGAATTTTATGGTATTTATGTTAATCCACAAAAATATTGGTGGTTAGCTAAAAAAGAGTTAAATGCTAATGACTGGACATTAACAAGAGTTTATGGTAGTAATAACACGAATTATAATCCCGATTCTGCGTTAGGTCAAAATAAAATAAGTGTAGAATGTATTCCTGTATCAGATGGAAACTCGTCTACATATATTCCGTTTGGAACTATATCATCTTCGATGAATATTGGACAGAGAAATGACAATGACATTCACCAGTATGCAGTAGATACCGATGGTAATATAATTTTAATGGAAATTGATAGTGACCCTGGTTATATACGTTTTATTAAAGTCACAAAAAC
>Ga0163180_10000255_pt1 | contig 30387 bp, 16 predicted proteins | sample AtlANTMetagenome_2_FD_109647 | JGI IMG/M metagenome (GOLD analysis project Ga0163180, IMG submission 109647) | Marine eukaryotic phytoplankton communities from the Atlantic Ocean - Atlantic ANT 4 Metagenome | ecosystem: Environmental > Aquatic > Marine > Oceanic | place: North Atlantic Ocean...
CACCTTCTTAAAATCATCGTCCTCTCCAACGCCTACCAGCAAAGCTCCAGAATCACCACCGTCCACGCCGAGAAAGACCCCCGCAACCTCCTCCTCTCCCGCGCTCCGCGCTTCCGCATGGATGCTGAGCGCCTCCGGGACAACGCCCTTGCCATCTCCGGGCTGCTCAGCAGCAGGATGTTCGGTAAGCCCGTAATGCCATACCAGCCACCGGGCCTCTGGCGCCAGACCGGACGAAACGAACCCAAGTGGGAAGAGCAGAAAGACGAGAACCGCTGGCGCCGCGGCATCTACATCGTCTATCGCCGTGCAGCTCCCTATCCCAGCATGGTCAACTTCGACGCTCCCGACCGCGCAGCCTGCACCGTCAGGCGCGCACGCACCAATACTCCCAGTCAGGCGCTCACCATGCTCAACGATCCCGCCTACGTCGAGATGGCCCTCGCTCTCTCCGATCGCATCCTCATCGAGTCAGAGTCCCCAAATGCCCGCATTTCCTACGCTTTCCGCCTCACCGTTGCACGCCAGCCCAGCCCCCGCGAAGTCACCATCGTCAATAACCTCCTCACTGACCGACTCAGTTACTTCCAGGACAATCCCGGGTCAGCTGAACAGCTTCTCAGCAACCCCCAGTTCGTCTACAAGCCCGGGCACTCCAGCAAAATCGAGCTTGCGGCCTGGTTCTTCGTCGCAAACGCCCTTCTCAATCTCGACGAAACGATCACGCGTAATTAGGCACCCGGAGTTTAATACCGAAACCTGAACACCGAGCATGATCTCATCAATCCCGGAACACACCCGCCGCCTCTTTCTCCAGCGAACAGGCTACGGTATGGGTGCAGCCGCACTGACCTCACTGATGAATCAGGACGCTGCCCGGGCAGCATCCGACCCCCTCAACAAGCTGGGTCTTCACCACGCGCCCAAGGCCAAGCGCGTTATCTACATTCACCTCGTCGGATCCCCCTCCCACCTTGATCTCTTCGACCTTAAACCCGAGCTGCAGAAGCGCACCGGGCAGCTCTGCCCTGACGAGTTCTTTGACCTCACCAAACTCGCCTTCATCCGCGAACAGCCCACCCTCCTCGGCACCCCGAAAGACGAAAAGTATGCTTTCAGGAACTGCGGCCAATCCGGGCTTCCCCTCTCCAACCTCCTCCCTCACCTCCAGGGAGTCGCCGACGAACTCTGCCTCCTGAAGACCCTGCATACCGACCAATTCAACCACGCCCCCGCCCAGATGTTCGCTCTCACCGGCTTTGAACGGTTCGGGAGGCCCAGCATCGGCTCCTGGGTCAGCTACGGCCTCGGTAGCGAAAACAAAAATCTGCCCGGCTTCGTCGTTCTGATCACCGGCACAGTCCTCGGTGCCGGCAACAGCGCCTTCGGCAGCGGCTTCCTTCCCACCATCCATCAGGGAGTCGAGTTCCGCTCCAAGGGGGATCCCGTCCTCTACCTCTCCAATCCCAAAGGCGTCTCCGACGCCGAGCGCAAACAGGTCGTCGACACAATCAAGGAACTCAACCAAGTCGCCCTTGACGATGTAAGCGACCCGGAAATCGCTACCCGTATAAGCCAATACGAGATGGCCTACCGCATGCAAACCAGCGTCCCTGAGCTCATGGACATCCAAAGCGAGCCCGACCGCATCCATGAGATGTACGGAACCCAGCCCGGTAAAACGTCCTTTGCCAACAACTGCCTCCTGGCCCGTCGTCTCGTCGAACGCGGCGTACGCTTTGTCCAGCTCTTTGACCAGGGCTGGGATCACCACGGCAGTGTCTTCAACAACCTCCCAAACAAGACCAAGCAGGTCGACAAGCCTATCGCTGCTCTCATCCGTGACCTCAGGGAGCGCGGCCTCCTTGAAGACACCCTCGTCATCTGGAACGCCGAGTTCGGCCGTACCCCGATGGCCCAGGGAGGCAAGGATGTGAAGAAGGCCGGCCGTGACCACCACAAGGACGCATACACTGTCTGGATGGCCGGGGGCGGAACCAGGCCTGGCCACACCTACGGCGAAACCGATGAACTCGGCTACAATATCGCCCAGGACCCCGTCCACGTGCACGACTTCAATGCCACCATTCTTCACCTCCTTGGGATGGACCATGAACAATTGACCTTCCGCTACCAGGGGCGTCAGTTCCGTCTCACGGATGTCCATGGCCGGGTGGTGCAGGAGGTTATCAGTTGAACCTCGCCCTTCGCCCCCTCGGCTCAGGATCGATCGCAGCCCCCCGGTGCAGGCTGCTAGCCCCGCAGGGCGTTCTCAATGAAATCGAGAATCGCTTTTCTTCCTTCCCGTGTCTTGGCAGAGGTGGTGAATACGGCTGGCTCCCCCTCACTCCATGCCTTCATCGCGTCCAGAAAGAGCGTGACGTTCTTCCGGACCACAGCAGGCTTACTCTTGTCCGCCTTGGTGAAGACGAGGGCAAAGGGAACCCCTCCCTCCACCAGCCACTGCACGAATTCAAGGTCGAGTGGCTGGGGGGAATGGCGGGAATCGATCAGCACAAAGGCACAGAACAGGTTCTCCCGCTTAATGAGATAGGCTGAGATGAATCTCTGGAATCGCTCCCGGTCAGCCTTGGATACCTTGGCATACCCATAACCCGGCAGGTCCACCAGGCTCCACTGGTCATTCACGGTGAAGAAATTTATTTCCCTTGTTCGCCCGGGATTCCCCGAAACGCGCGCCAACCCCTCGCTACCGGCAAGAAGGTTGATAAGAGCCGATTTCCCCACGTTGGAGCGACCAATGAAGGCAAACTCCGGGAATCTCGACTCCGGGCAATCGTCGAAACTGGCAGCCCCACGCTCAAATATGGCCGATTGAATTTTCACGGTCTCCAAGAAGTCCAGATCCTGGAGCAGGCTGTGCGCCCACCCCCTCCCACAATTACACCCATGCCGCTCGAAGCAACTCCTTCAGGCGCTCTTTCTCCGTGGCCGAAGTCTTTGCGACAAATCCCCGGGCATGCGCAAAATGCACGTCCTCCTGTCCCTCAATCCGGGTGAACTCCAGTCTCGGGTGGTCGTTGTGACGAGAGAGCCCATAACCAGTGCCCCGCCGGTCCGGGTAAACCAGGCCCACCACGTTCTCCGATTCACCGATCGAATCGAGATAGCGCCCAAGCCCCACCGAGGGCTCGGCCGGGAGCGGATCGGTCCGTGGCATGAAGAGAACCTTGAAGGAATCCGCCCCGCTGACCTCCAGCGTCCAGAGCTCGCCATGCTCATCGATGTAGGCGATCCGCTCACGCAAGGTCTTCAGATACTCCAGGAGATCCTCTCCCACCCAGCGCATCATCTCATAGAGCAAATCTCCGGGGTCAAGGCGCTCGGCTTGTGCAAAGCGTCGCAACAGGGTCACATCCATCGGCGAGTTGAGCTTGCTGATGATGTCGCGATCGACGCCCAGCCACTTGGCCGTCCCACCTGCTCCCCGGGTATCAAACCATTCAGCGGGCTCGAGCCAGTCGCAGAACATTTTTGCGTCCTCGTAGAGACCGAGATCCTGCAACACAAGGGAGAGCGCACAGATCGGGGCGTGATCGCGCGGGAACTGGTGATGATCAAAATTCCCCCGGCCGGGTTCATGTTCTCCACCCACGTCAACCACCAGCACTGCGGAGTTATCTAGATCGCCCTGCTCCGGCTCACGCCGCTCGATCGGAGCCCCGTGCTGCGCGACCAGCAAACTGCAGGCCAGGTAGTCATCTTTATGCGCGCCTCCGGGGTGCGTGAGAATCAGTTCGATGGACATGAGAGGCGGGACGGTAGGGAGTTGCGGCCGGAGAGCAAGCCCTTGCACCGGTCGGGGGTGGCAGGGCCGGAGCTTATCGCTCCTTTCGCAGGGATAGCGAATGGTTTTCGGAGAAGACCTCACCAGGCTCGGTCTTCCTTCCCTCCAACCTCGATTGACTCGATCCCTTATCCTGAGCTCTCCACCCTACATTCGCGTCAGGGTCAGCATCCGAAACTCCATCGCTTCCGCTCCGGGAATCTCAGTGGCACGGAGAGTCAGCTCGCCCTTCCCCTTCTCAAGCAGGATCTTCCCGATCTTCACTGCCTTGAAATCCTTCACGTAAGACTCCATCCGGGGGTGCAGGTCGTGCTCCTTCCCTGATTCGGGAACGTCATGCGCTTCGGCGATCTGAAACTTGAGAACCGCGTCGTTGAAACTCAGCTCGCACTTCGCTCCCGCCTCCCTCGCAGCGTAGTAGAGGACCACCTCGTAAGTCCCGCTGGCTGCAACCTCCGCTCCAAAGGTGATCCGGTCCTCCGTCCTCGTCCAGTTCTTGAAATACGAGCAATTAGGAAACTTGTTTGATCGCCTGATGGAGCCGTGTGCAACCGCATCGCGAGCAGGAAGCTGCGTGAAACGCGATCCCGGATCCGCGATCACAAAAGGACGCTTGTCCTCGAAATAGGACGCCATGAATTCATCTCGATGTCTGACCACCGCCTTCTTGAGGCTCTCGACAACTGTCGGATGGCTGTCAGCTACATTACGTTTCTGCCCCGGATCCACGATCATGTCGTAAAGCCTCTCCCGGTCATCAAGACGGAAGCGCTGGTTCCTTGCGCTGATCCTGTTCTTCCAGTGACTGATGAGAGTCCGGTCAGGCCACGAAGCCGACCTGGTCCCGGAGCCACGCAATAGTGGTTGCAGGCTCAGCCCATCGCGAGTCCCGGCCGCCGTGTCCGGCAGCCCTGCGAGATCGCAAAGAGTGGGAAGAAGATCCCGTACACTCGTAATCTGCGGAATCTCAGTCCCCGCCCTGATACCCGCCGGCCATTTGACATAAAGCGGGCTGCGGACCCCTCCCTCATCCGTCGATCCCTTGCGTCCCCTCATTCCTCCATTCCAGCGCACCCCGTTCGGTCCATTGTCATGAAACCAGATCACAATGGTATCTCTCGAGATACCCAGCTCCTTCAATCTGTTAAGAACCCGGCCGACATTCCAATCAAGGTTTTCACACATTGCCAGGGCGCTGCGCTTATGGGTTTCCACTTCGCGCCCGGGGCTTTGCCTGTTCTTCATTTTGAGAGGTCGATGGGCAAAACGTTGCCAGAACCGGTCCGGAACCTGCATGGGGGAGTGGGGCGTATTGTAGGGCAGGTAAGCAAAAAAAGGTTTCCCCGCATCTACCGCACCTTCGATGAAGGACATTGCCCGGTTGGTGAAATCATCAACGCAGAACCCCTGCCCCTTCACGATGCGCCCGTTCTGTTCAAGCAAGGGACTGTAGTAATTTCCCCAGTGACCACTGCAGAAACCATAGAATTCCTGAAACCCCCGTCCGTTGGGGTGATAGGGATGCTGCATGCCATTGTGCCACTTGCCGAATGCCCCGGTAGCATATCCGGCTGCTACGAAGATGTCGGCCACCGTCACCTCGTCGAGGTCCATCCGTTCTCCCCCTGCGGAAGTCGAATATACCCCGGATCGAGCATGATGCCTCCCGGTGAGAAATTCGGCCCGCGTTGGCGAGCAGACCGGGCAGACAAAGAATCGCTCAAAGCTCGCCCCATCACGCTTGAGCGAATCTATATGAGGAGTCGCGATATCGGAATTTCCCGAACTTGAGAGATCCCCCCAGCCCTGATCGTCACTGAGAAATACCAGGACGTTGGGACGGGAAGCCTCAGCAGGGGCGCCCACAAGTCCCAGCATCATGATAAGACACAGATTTCTATTCATCACCTCGTGTCATCGTGGCGGCGTTATCCCGGGCATTGAAGAAAATTCCTTCCTCCCGCCGGAGGCGCATTCTGTTGACCATCGCTGCCGGCTGACATACATACCCGTCCTTTCCTTTTCTGCCGGCCATGTCATCTCCCAAGATCATCTACACCATAACCGACGAGGCTCCTGCTCTTGCCACCCGCTCTCTGCTTCCCGTTATCCAGCGGTTCACAAGATCATCGGGCATCCAGGTTGAGACCCGAGACATCTCGCTCGCCGGGCGAATCCTGTCCAGCTTCCCGGACGCTCTCACCGAGAGCCAGCGCACCGGGGACGCCCTCGCAGAGCTCGGGGCCCTCGCCAGGACACCAGAGGCGAATATCATCAAACTTCCAAATATCAGCGCCTCCGTGCCTCAGCTCAAGGCTGCCATCAGGGAACTATCTGCCCAGGGATACAATCTTCCCGAGTATCCAGAGGACCCCGGGGGACCAGAGGAGCATGAGATCAAGGCTCGCTATGACAAAGTCAAGGGCAGCGCAGTGAACCCTGTGCTGCGCGAGGGAAACTCCGACCGGAGGGCTCCGAGGGCCGTGAAGGAATACGCCCGTAATAACCCCCACTCCATGGGTGAATGGTCGCCTGCCTCGAAGACTAACGTCGCTACCATGGAGGCTGGCGACTTCCGCCACCAGGAAGAATCCATGACCATGGAGCAGGAAACTACCTTCTCCATTGAGTTCATCGACGGGGAGGGAAATACGACAACTCTCAAGCCCTCCGCACCTCTCCTCGCCGGCGAGGTCATCGACTGCACGGTGATGAACCGGGAGGCCCTCCTCTCGTTTCTCGATTCCCAGGTAAATCGCGCCAAGGAGGAAGAGATCCTCTTTTCCCTCCATATGAAGGCAACCATGATGAAGGTTTCAGATCCGGTCATCTTCGGTCATTGCGTAAGGGTCTACTTCCGGGATCTCGTCACCAGACACCAGTCCCTCTTTGAGGAAATTGGAACCGATTTCAACAACGGCTTCGGTGATCTTCTCTCCAGGATCAAGGACCTGCCGGAGGAGACCCAAGCCGAAATTCAGTCCGATATCCAGGCTTGCTTTGAAAACGGACCCGGACTCGCCATGGTGAATTCGGATGAGGGCATCACCAATCTCCATGTCCCCAGTGATGTCATCATTGATGCTTCAATGCCCGCCATGATCCGGAATTCGGGGCAGATGTGGAATGCGAAGGGGCGCTCACAGGACACCCTGGCCGTAATCCCCGACAGCAGCTACGCTGGAATTTACCAGGCCGTGATCGAATTCTGCCGCGAACACGGTGCCTTCGACCCCACCACCATGGGCACGGTGCCCAACATTGGCCTGATGGCCCAGAAGGCTGAGGAATATGGCTCACACGACAAAACCTTTCATGCTCCGGGAGACGGAACCATCAGGCTTCTCGACGAGCAGGGCGCGTCCCTGATGGAGCAACAGGTGAACGAAGGTGATCTCTTCCGGGCCTGCCAGACCAAGGACGCACCCATTCAAGACTGGGTCGGCCTCGCGGTGACCCGGGCACGAGCTACCGGTATGCCGGCTGTTTTCTGGTTGGACCGCGAGCGGGCCCACGATGCCCGGATTATTGAGAAGGTCGAGGCCTTGCTCCCTGAACACGATACCGAGGGCCTTGATATCCGCATCCTTGCGCCCACGGAAGCATGCTACTTCACTCTCGAGCGCCTCAAGGCAGGGCAGGATACCATCTCCGTAACCGGCAATGTCCTGCGTGATTACCTCACCGACCTCTTCCCCATCCTTGAGGTAGGCACCAGCGCCAAGATGCTCTCCATCGTTCCACTGATGAACGGTGGAGGTCTGTTCGAAACCGGGGCTGGCGGGTCCGCCCCCAAACACGTCCAACAATTCACCGAGGAAAACCACCTGCGCTGGGACTCCCTGGGAGAGTTCCTCGCCCTTGCCGTCTCACTTGAGCACCTAGCTGGCAAATTTGATAATGAGCGAGCCCGCATCCTGGGAGAAACCCTCGATGAAGCCAGCACCCTCTACCTTCTCAATGACAAAGCGCCCTCACGCAGGTGCGGTGAACTCGACAACCGCGGCACGCATTTCTATCTGGCTCTCTACTGGGCCCAGGCCCTCGCCGCACAGGACGACGATCCGGTGTTAAAAGAGGAGTTTTCCTCCCTCGCCGACCAACTCGGTAGCGCGGAGGAAGAAATTCTCTCCGAATTGAATAATGCCCAGGGCCAGAAGGTCGACATGGGCGGTTACTACCGGCCCGACGAGGAGATGGCAAATGCCGCCATGCGCCCCAGTGAAACACTGAATGCCATTCTGGACGAGGGAAGAGGATGAATCGTCCGGCGGCTCCGCGCAACTTACCGCTAGTCTCCATCCCTGTTTGGCATATAGTGCCCCTTGGGTGCCAAAAAATTTCTTCAACTCCCTTCCTCTTGCCTGGCTGATACTCCTCTCCGGCCTCTTCTGGGGTGTCATCACTTCTACGATATCCGCCGCGGAACCCAGCATCACCGGAGTCAAACACACCCCGGGAGGCAAGGTTGCCTTCGACCTCGGACCCAACCCTTCCCGGTATCATATCCTGCAACGTTCCCGGGAACTCTCGGAGGTAAGTCGCGGTCGCCCCGTGGCCATGGTCAGGGGAAGCTCCAGGCCCGGGATAATCGCAGATTCCTCCCGCCCGAAGGACCAGGGTTACTACCAGCTCACCGACGTCAATTCCGCAGCACCCCGGGACACGGACCAGGACGGATTCTCCGACTGGCTCGAACTGGCTCGCCCGGGATACTACAATCCTCTCAACCCAGCCACCCCGGTCGAACGAGCCCAGGGATCAGTCATGGTGGTGAACCGGACCCACTTCGAGCAACTCGCAGCCCGGGATGATCGCCCGGGTGCCCAGTCCGTGCGCGAAATCAAGTTCCTTGTCTACGATGTCCACACCAGCAGGCCAGTCCTCTACTTCGCCAACAGCAACCGCTACCGCTACCACTTCGACTTCACCAGCCAGGTGGTGAACCGTTACAACGACCTTGGGCTCTTCAACAGTGAAACCTATTTCGACAATACCCGTCGCAAGAACCTCGCCGGAAGTCTCATCGCACACGACAACTACGTAGATGCCGAAGGTCGGCGAGGGCTCTACACCGTAGAGTTCTGGCCCACTGATCCGGTGGCCTTCAGGTTCGTTGAAAAAGGTTATGAACTGGTCTCCGCTGCCATGCCTTTCGTTGATGGCAACATCGCCTACCACCCTGCCAGCGAAACCCAGCGTCGTTGGCACAATGACGAAAAGGAAGACTACGAAAACTCCTACATTCAGGTGGTCCAGACCGAGGACCTCTACGCCAACGTAGTTTATACCGGACTCAACCCCGGTGAGGGATATGGACGACTGCGTGTCGTCAGCGGCAGCGAAACCCTCTCCGTGCGGGACATCGTGATCTTCCGCAATATTCCCAACGATCTTACCCATGTAGCAGGCATAATCACGGAGATCCCCCAGACTCCCCTTTCGCACATCAACCTGAAGGCCAAGCAGAACAATACCCCCAACGCCTTCATCAAGGATGCCTCCACCCACCCTGAAATAGCCCCCTTCATTGACCAGAACATCTACTACCGCGTCAGCGCAGACGGATTCGAGATCCGGTCCGCGACTGACGAGGAAGTCGATGCCTGGTTCGAGGAAATCCGTCCCGCAAACCCCCAGATCCCACAACGTGATCTCAGCATCACGGAAATCCGCCCCCTGTCCCGGATCCAGTTCAACAATTCCGACGCCTTTGGGGCCAAGGCTGTAAACGTGGCCGAGTTACGCCGGATCATTCCCCGGAACGCTCCTAATGGATATGCCATCCCCTTCTACTTCTATGACGAATTCATGAAGGCTGGCAACCTCTACAACGAGGCCCAGGCCATGATGGAACAACCTCTCTTCCAGAATTCTCCTCTTTTCCGGGACGCACTTCTCAAAAGCTTCCGGCAGAAAATCAAGGATTCGCCCCTTCCGACATGGATGTCGGAGGCCGTGGAGGACCTTCAGGAATCCATTGGACCGGACACGACCCTGAGACTCCGCTCCAGTACAAATAACGAAGACCTCGAGGGCTTCAACGGCGCCGGGTTATACAGCTCATTCACTCATTACCTTGACGAGGGACTCCTTGAGAAAACCGTCAAACAGGTATGGGCCAGTCTCTGGAACTACCGGGCTTTTGAAGAGCGCGACTTCTGGCGCATTGATCACTTCTCCGCCGCCATGGGAGTGCTGGTTCACCCGAACTACGAGAGCGAACAGGCAAACGGAGTGGGTGTTACCACCAATATCTTCGATCCGCGCTGGGAAGGCCATTACGTTAATGTCCAGATCGGTGAAAACCTCGTGACCAATCCAGAAGCAGGCTCCATTCCTGAGGAATACCTGATCGCTCGACTTGCTGGATTTTCCGACGAGATCCAGTATATCCGCTTCTCAAACCAACTACCCGATAACCAGACCGTCCTGACTCGTAGCCAGGCCCTTGACCTGAAGGCCAAGATGAATCTGGTGCACAACCACTTTCTCTCCCGATACAACCCGCCCGATCCCTCGACCTGGGCAATGGAGGTGGAGTTCAAGATTACCGAGGAAGGCAACCTCCTGATCAAACAGGCGCGACCCTGGATATTCTGAATCGCCAGACCCCTGAAAGAGATCCGAATCCTGCGGATATCTGCAGCCCACCCTTCCTGCTCCCATCCCTTGTCCATGCGTCTTCTCCGCTTTCTGTTCGTTTTAGGCCTGCTGCTACAGGAAGGTTCCTCCAAGCCACAGGATCCCTCCGGGAGCTTCAGACCAGAAACCCTCAGGGCGATGGACCAGGCCGTCCTGAAGGCGATCAGGGACAAGAAGCTGCCGGGAGGAGTCCTGTGGCTGGAGCACAAGGGGGACATCTACCGGAAAGCATATGGAAAGCGTGCTACGGTACCGTCTGGTGAGGCCATGACCCTCAATACCATCTTCGATGCCGCTTCGCTCACCAAGGTGGTCGCCACCACCCCGTGCATCCTCCAACTAGTGGAACAAAAGCGACTGAGCCTGGAAGACAAGGTCTGCAAGTTCCTGCCCGAACTAACGGGAGACCCCAACAAAGCCACTATTACCATTCAACACCTCCTGACCCATACCAGCGGACTTCTCCCGGGTATTCGACGCGGTTATGAGTGGCAGGGGTATGATACCGGGATCGCCCTTGCTACCAGTGAAGCATCACCGGGTCACTCCGGATACGACTACCGCTACAGCGACATTAATTTCATTCTCCTGGGAGAGATCATAAGACGAATAACAGGAAAAACTCTCTCCGTCTTTTCCCATGAATCCGTTTTTGCACCCCTCAAAATGCTCGATACCTCTTTCGGCCCCGCAACCGAACAAGCTACTCGTATCGCCCCAACTACCCGGATGGAAGATGAAAGCATCCTTCGTGGTATCGTCCACGACCCGACCGCCCGGGCGATGGGAGGGGAAGCAGGCCACGCAGGCCTCTTCACGACTGCACATGATCTCGCACGCTACTGCCGGATGATCCTCAATGGGGGAGAACTGGATGGCATCCGGGTTCTCCGGACAGAAACCGTGGAACTCATGTCCACTGTTCAGACCCCTGAGATAATCTCAGCCCGGAGGGGCCTCGGATTTGATATTGATTCTCCTTACTCAGGCCCCCGGGGAGCAACCTTCCCCCGCGGTTCCTTTGGCCATTCCGGTTGGACCGGAACCTCTCTTTGGATCGATCCTTTCAGCCGGACTACCGTAATTTTCCTGAGTAACCGCAATCATCCCGCCGGGGGCAACGTCCTTGCTCTGCGCCACCGCCTTGGCACCCTCGCGGCCGAGGCAACGGGATTCGACTTCACAAAGATCACTGGCGCATTACCGGAGCTTGCCAGGAAGGAAAAACAACAGGCACGGGAAACCGTCCGGCGCCCTGTAGGCAAGGTCCTCAGCGGAATAGACGTCCTTGTCGCCGGGGATTTCGATCTTATGAAGGGCTTGAAGGTGGGCCTGATCACCAACCCGACCGGACTGGATCGGAAAAGCAGAACCACCATCGACCTGTTACATTCCGCCAAACAGGTGGAACTGGTATCTCTCTTCGGCCCCGAGCATGGCATCCGCGGAAGCCTGGACGGAAATGTCGGAGACGGAGTCGACGACAAGACAGGGCTTCCAGTACACAGCCTCTATGCGGGAAAGGACCGTCGCAAACCCAGTCCGGAACACCTCGCAGACGTGGACGCCCTCGTCTTTGACATGCAGGACATAGGATGCCGTTTCTACACCTACGTCTCAACCATGGGTCTGGCGATGGAAGCCGCGGAAGAAGCCGGACTGAGATTCTTTGTCCTCGACCGGGTAAATCCGATCGGAGGGCTGAAGGTTGCGGGTCCGCTCCGTGACGGGGAGAGAAAATTCGTGGCCTTTCATGAGATTCCAGTGCAGCACGGAATGACAGCCGGGGAAATCGCCGGACTGTATCAAAGCGAGCTCTTTCCGGAACTGGATCTGACCGTCATCCCCCTCCGCCATTGGAAGCGATCCATGCGCTTTGATGAAACCGGACTTCCATGGGTTAAACCTTCCCCGAACATGCCTAACCTGACTGCAGCTACCCTCTATCCAGGCATTGGACTGCTCGAATTCACCAATATCTCGGTGGGCCGGGGAACGAGCGTGCCATTCGAAATTGTGGGTGCTCCCTATATCCAGGCCGAAGATCTGGCCAAAGAGCTCACATCCCGGGACCTTCCAGGCCTGCAGTTCGTTCCCATCCGGTTTACCCCGGAATCCAGCATCTTCAAGGGAGAGGAATGCGGCGGGGTCCGGGTTCTCCTGAAGGATCCCTCTCAATTAACGCCACTACTGCTCGGGCTATCCATTGCCCAGTCCCTGCGACAACTTTATCCGGCCCAATGGGAAACCACAAAACTGAATACTCTCCTCCGACATCCGCCCACCGAACAAGCTATCCTGGACCAGAAACCAACCGAATCCATCATCACGGAATGGAAAAAAGACTTGGAGGCATTCGAAGACCGTCGCAGAAAACATCTGCTTTATCCCTGATCCTATCCCATGAAATTTTCTCTTCTGATTCTGCTGACAACCCTGCTTCTCATCCGACCAGGCCTGCTCTGCGCCTCTCCGGAAGGCACTGCAGGACCACTGATTGGCAACGTCACCCCGAACTCGGCGACCGTCTGGCTCTTTTCTGCCCGTGATGCCAGATGCGAGGCCTTTGTCTCTCCTGATCCGGAAACCCTTTTCAATACACCTACCCCGTTCATTCACGAATTCGGTCCGGTCGACAAACCGGCTGGGAAGTTCGAAGGCACAATCCAGTTTGCGACCCTTGAGGAGCTCGCCCCGGATACAATGTATCACTACGGGGTGAAGGTAAAGATGGATGGAAAAACGGCAGAAACCCTGAAGGGATCCTTTCGCACTCCTCCCCTTCCCGGCACGCCCCACAAGTTCCGTATGGTGCTTACCTCATGCATGAAACACGGCCAACCCCAGGGGTCCTGGAATCTGGTCCGCTCAGAGAAACCACACCTGCACCTTACCGTAGGTGACACCCAGTATTCCGACAGCACCGATCCCTCGGTTCAGTGGAAACACCACCTGCGCTACCGGCGGGTCCCGGAATTTGCCGCGGTCATCCGGAACATTCCCACCTTAGCGATGTGGGACGATCACGACTACGGCCCCAACAATTCCGACGGCACTGCAGCTGGCAAGGAGCGCTCACTTGCGGGCTGGAAACAGTTCTGGGCCAATCCGGCTGCCGGCACGGACAGGACTCCCGGGGCATTCTTCAGGTTCAACTGGGGAGAAATCGACTTCTTCGTGGTCGACGGGCGATACCACCGCAGCCCGGACAATGCCCCTGATGACGCCGAAAAACGCATGCTCGGCGATGCTCAGTTCAACTGGCTTCTTGAAGGACTCAAGGCCTCCAAGGCAAAGTTCAAGGTCATCGCTTCCGGCAGCACCCTCAATCACAGCAAGAGCGACGGATGGCGGATTTACACCTTTGCCCGTCATCGCCTCTTTGATGCCATCCGGACCAATCGGATTAACGGGGTAGTCTACATGTCCGGGGACATTCACAATTCACTCGTCTGGCAGCATCCCGAATCGGACCGGGTGGGTTATCCCCTCGTCGAGATTATCTCCTCCGGGGTAGCCAACAGTAAGAACCTCAGCTTTGCCGCCATCGACTTTGATACCACTGCGAATGACCCCTCGATGCGCGTTCGCATCATCATGGGCAACCGTAGCACCCCGGTCGACCGGACCTGGAAACTCTCCCAAATCAGCCACAGGTAGGATCCCTTTCCGCTGGTGCCCGGTCTTCTTTCCCTCTAGGAACGGAGACGCCATGAGATACCCGCACATTCTCCCTGTTCTCCTTATCGGCATCCTTCCGTTGACCGGAACCGCCGACGTCTCCCTCCCCAACATCTTCGGAAGTCATATGGTTCTCCAGCGCGGAGCCCCTCTTCATATCTGGGGAACTGCCGATGCCGGGGAGGAGGTCTCCATCAAGTTCGGGCCTCGCACCTTTTCGGCTACTGCCGATGACGACGGCTCCTGGAAAATCGGTCTTCCCCCACTAAAGGCCGACGGGGGAAAATCTCACAAGATGACCATCAAGGGCAGGAATACCATCGTCCTGGAAGATATTCTCATCGGCGATGTCTGGATTGGGTCCGGCCAGTCCAACATGGAATGGAATCTGAATCAGAGCGAGGGCAGGGACAAGTTCATCAAGGAAGCCAATCATCCGGGAGTCCGCCTCTTTCATATTCCAAAGAAACAGTTCGATACTCCACAGGCTGACGTAGAGGCCAAGTGGAAGCCCTGCACTTCGGCAAACATACCCGGCTTTTCCGCAGTCCTCTATCATTTCGGAAAAACGGTTAATGCCGACCAGAGGGTCCCGGTCGGACTGATCAACAGCTCATGGGGCGGGTCCCCAATCGAACCCTGGACCGTTACGGAGCAGGGATCTGGGAAAATGTATAACGGTATGATCGCTCCGATCGTAAATTTTCCGGTTACCGGAACAATCTGGTACCAGGGCGAGACCAATGTCATCCAGAACAACGGCCTGTCCTACACCGGAAAAATGAAGGATCTCATTGAAGGCTGGCGCCGTGTCTTTGACAACGAGAACATGCCCTTCTACTTCGTGCAGATCGCTCCCTGGAACAACGGACGTTATGCCGACGGACAACTCCCCGCCCTCTGGGAAGCCCAGTGTGCAACACTCAAGCTACCCCACACCGGCATGGCCGTCACGACCGACATCGTTCATAACCTTGGTGACATCCATCCGAGCAATAAGCATGATGTAGGGGACCGCCTCGCCCGGTGGGCCCTCGTCAAGCACTATGGCAAGAAGGGGGTGACCTATTCAGGCCCTCTCTACAAGGCGATGAAGGTCGAGGGCGCAAAAATTCGCCTTGCCTTCGCCCACGCCGCAAGTGGTCTCAAATCCCGGGACGGAAAAGCCCTCAGCGAATTCAAAATCTCCGGCGCAGACGGAAAATTTGTCGCGGCCAAGGCCGAGATCGACGGTAACCACGTCGTAGTCAGCGCCGACAGCGTAGCAACCCCGACCCAAGTCCGCTTCGCCTGGCATCGTGCGGCCCAGCCCAATCTCTGTAACCGGGAAGGCCTTCCCGCCTCCCCCTTCCAGACCGAGAACTGGACCGGCGGAACTGGAGAATAGGACTCTTCTGGCAACCGCATCTGGAAACCTCTTACCTGATCAGACATGAATGCTGTCAAAATACTCTGCTCGGTCTTGCTCACCTCTCACCTGGTGGCTGCCGAAATAAAACCCGTCAAACACCTTATCGATACTCACATCCACCTCTACGACACCACGCGGGAACAGAAGGTAGGCTGGCCCCCTGAGAAGGATAAGGTCCTCTATAAGCCCCATCTTCCTCCGGAATACAATAAACTGGCCAAGGCAGCCGGAGTCACCGGGGTCGTAATTGTTGAGGCAAGCGACCGCCTTGAAGACAACACCTGGGTTCTTGACCTCGTCAAGGACGACCCGTTCTACATTGGTGTTGTTGGCAATGTGGATGTCTACCGGGAAGACTTCGACCAGCATGTCGCCCGCCTGAAAAAGGATCGGCGTTTTATCGGGGTGCGGGCCCGGGGACCCAGGCCCATCGACTTCACCAACGATCTTGTCCTCTCAAATCTCAACATGCTGGCCCAGCGGAATCTCACCATGGATTACCTTACCAACGGAGGAGGGATCCCCGGGATCAAGATTGTAGACAGACTGGCCAGGACCATTCCCAACCTCACCATCGTGGTCGACCACTGTCTCGGATACGACTTTGATGGCAAACCACCCTCCAACGACTGGATTACCTCGGTTGCAAGCCTTGCATCCAATAAGAATGTCTATTGCAAGATCTCCGGTCTTTACCAGCGCTGTGCCACCCAGCCTGCCGTCAAGGACCCCGCCCACTACCGGGCAGTTCTCGATGTCCTCTGGACTCATTTCGGATCGAAGCGCCTTGTTTACGGCTCCAACTGGCCCTGTACAAAGCACAGCGGTAGCTACGCCAGTTTTCTGAAGCTTGTGGACAGCTGGATCTCCAGCAAGGGCCCAGAAGCCCGCGAGGACTACTACTGGAGAAATTCCGCTACCGCCTACCGACTTCCTCTGAAGTAAACCACTCCACCGGCCTCAGCCTTCGTTAGGCACGAGGCCGGGAGAGTATTCCTGCTCGGACCCTCAGGGGATGATCCGCAAAGTGAAGTAGGCTCTCAGCGAATTAGTCACGGGAGCCCCTCCGAAGATGTCCTTGGTGTCCGGCATCTCGATGTGGTAGAGCCGATCCAGCCATTTACGGTCTCCGCTACCGAAGTCCTTCATTACAACGAGAACTCTCTTCCGGTCATCATCGATGTGCACTCGTTCGATGGCATCTTCCCGCTCCTCGTGGCGGGGAGAACCATAGCGTCCGGTGTTGGTATAGAACCAGGACCGCACCTTGAGCTTGCCCGCCAGTTGCTCCTCACTGACCGCCTGCCCTACCGGCTGGGTCAGGCTGAGAAGGAACCCATTCTTCGCGGCCTTCGCATGATGGATTGTAGCCGCCACGGTCTTTCCATCATAAATGATCCGCTGCAGACTTGCCTGCTGGCCACCCCAGGCTCCCCAGCCACGCCCGGTCTGTCCGACCAGCAGGCTGCCATCCGGCAGGAACACCGGACGCATCACTCCCGAGGCAAAAAAGCGTCCAAAGGGAATGACGCAACCCTGATCTATACCATTGACCTGCTCTGGAACGACCCGGAATAGATTGGAAAGCGTCTGGTCGCCCATGAACATCTGCCCCTCGAAGGAGCCGAATTTTCCTCCTGTTGTGTCCCAGGCCGGGTTACCCGGGGCATTGGCCACCATCCCATGCGGCAACCAAACAGCACCCTTCCGAATCTTGTCCTTCCACTTGTCGAATTTCAGTTCGGCCGAGTCCGGCTTCATCTTCCCAGTCATCGTCACCAGACCGGAAAGGTGTCCATAGAACTTACCCTTCTCCAAGGGCACCACCTTGGAGGATCCAACGTATTCCCCCTGATTCTCCGAATACCAGACACGACCCTCCGGATCCACTCCGATACCAGCCGGGCTCCGGAGCCCACTGGCAAAAGGTTCAAACTTTCCCTCCGGGGTCACCCGGCAGGCCCATCCGCGGTAGCCTCCCATCGAACCCATGAAAGGGCCTCCCGCACGCCATGAGGTGCGCTCATTCCCACCGTGGGACAGGTTAAGGGAGAAATAATAGTTCCCCTCCTTGTCCCGCGCCGGGCCATGCGCGTACTCGTGGTAGTTTCCATGGAACCCGTAGTCATCACAAACCGTTTCGAAGCTGTCCCCACGACCATCCCCATTGCTATCCTTCATCCGGGTCAACTCGGGCTTCTGCATGACAACGAACTGGTCACCCTTGTCGTCCTCAATCCAGACTCCGAGGCACTCGTAGGTCCCCTCCGCGAACTTGGTCCATTTGTCATTTCTGATGCGCCAGATCCCGGCCGTCCGGGTGGCCACCACGATGGTCCCATCCTTCGCAACCGCAATACCCGTCGGCTCGAAGAGCTGATTCCGCCCATAGATGTCCTTGGGCGCCTCCCAGTTCTCAAACGAGTAGCCTGGAGGCAGCTCCATGGCCTTCTTGCCTCCCTTGTCCTTGTTTCGCACCACCGGTTGCTCCCCCCACTTCTCTTCCTTGTCCACGAATGGACGGCTCATCAACGGCTTTTCCAGCTTAGCACTGAAGGTGTAAGCCCGGGCAGGCCCCAGGGGAAGCGTCCATTTTCCGTCAGCAAAGCTTCCGCCCTCCACCTTGATATCGGTCAGGCCCTGCTCCGCGACCTCGAAAACCTGAGCGCTTTTCAGGTTGGCGCTCAGGACGATCGCCAACCGCCCGTCTTCCGTAAACCGCACCCCCTTCAGGAACTCATTCTGCCCAACCCGGAAGCGGAAGACCGGGTCACCGCTGGCAGATTCCACGCTATGCCCATGGTAATTTGCATCCACCGAGGCCAGAAGCTCGGGAAAATCGCGATCCTCCCATAGCCACTTTTCAATATTCTTATGATCCTTCACGTCAGGCTCCTTGAACTCAAAGTCCACGGCACTGCCTCCCACCACAGGCCGGAGGATGCCCGTATTCTCAATATACGTTTGAGATCCGTCACCGCGCCGTGAATTTGGTTGTCCACGCCCCCTGCGTTCCTCGTTCAAGTTGAGAAATCCACCTCCCCAGACATTGCGAACCGCGAGAGTGCGCGGATCAAAGGTGTAGTTCATTCCGGCAGGCAGACCAACGTGGATGGCTCGGCCACTCGATTTGACGATAGGTGCCCGGAAAATTCTCGTCCGCTCTCCTACCACTACTTCACCCCCGATCTTAAGAAGGTCCTTGGAGCGGTCCTTCTCCTTTACCTCCGGCTTGGGAACTCCCGGCGCATCCTTACTGGAGACCTTCATCATGCCATTCATCAGGGTGAAGTGCCCGGGAAATGTGCAGACGTAAGGGTAAGCCCCCTCCTCCTTGGGAGCCTTGAACCAGATCACGGCTTCCTTCTTTGGCTGAACCATCCCAGAGCTGTGAAGAATACGGGGATGTCCCTTGGGCTCCCAGTTCATCTCTTCTCCCTTCGCTCCCAGTTCGAGAACCGCCTCTATCAGCTCCCCTCCCTTGTCTTTCCCTTTTGACTTCCCCGGCGTGCAGATGATGAGGTTGTGTGGAAGGTCATCCGGGTTCCGGAAGGTCAGTTTGACCTTGCTGTCCGGCTTCACGCTGAATGCAGCCACATCGTATTTCATCTGCGTGCGTACCGCCGTGACCACGATCTCCAGATCGACCTTTTCGAACCCCTTGGGAGGTTGCTGCGCAAAAATGGTGGGAAGGGCGCTCAGGAACGCGACCGCGGTGAGAAGGACTGATTTCATGGCTTGGTGGTGGAGGACTGGGTTCTACAGGAGTTGGAAACTAGAATATCGGACGTCGGTCAATCGGTTTCTTGAATCTTAGCGTGGCATTGGCCCAACCGGAAAACCGGTGAAGGGCAAACCACGCCCGGGATCACCCGCGGTTGATCCGCAGGCCTGCTCATTACGGGCGCCGGGCGCCCTTCTGGCAAGAAACTCGGCCCCTTCTCACCCTAAGGGACTAGAAGAGTCGGTAATTTGCGCCCGGGAGCAAGCGAATACAACCGATGAAGCCGCCTCCGGGCCTACGAGGAAAGAAGTCCCAGGCTTTTCCGGACTTGCCTGATGCGGACCCTGCCCCAGATTATTTTTCGCCCTGTTACCATGTATCATCAGCATATCCGGGAATGCCCTCAATTACTCCAGTCGCTTTTACCATCCTGACCGCAGTCCTCACGCTGCCTGCCACGGGACAGGAAGCCCGCTCCCGCATTCTGCGCTCCGACCAGAACGCCATTCTTGAATTCAAGATCCGGAACAACCAGACCACGGCCAGGGACTACGTGGTCCGAAGCGTTGAGAACTCAGCAGAGAGCTGGTCCGTCATTTACCTCGCAAACGATAACGAGAATATTACTTCAGCCGTTCTCTCTCCGGCCGGAGCTCTCCTCCGTATCCCTCCGGGTCCCGGTGGCATGACAATCCGTTCTGCCTTCTTCGCAGCAGGCACACCCGAGGATTCTCTGAGGACGGTTACTCTTAGCGCCTCTCCTCTTGATGGAGAGAGCCCCCCCCAGAGTATTCAGTTTCGCGTTCGCCTGATGTCGGTTCTCCGGGTTAACGATTTCCGGGATCTCCACGACCCGGATCCCGACGATGAATCACTCGATGCCGACCCCTCCGCCCCCGGAGAGCAGATTACCCTGCGTTCCGCCCTGAAACTCGCAAATTCCCGCGAGGGCCTGGACCGGATTGTGTTCGCCGTGCCAAGTGAGGGGAGCCCTCATATCGCCCTGCAATCTCCTCTTCCCGAAATCACTGGCCCGGTTGTGATCGATGGCACGACCTTGTCGGAGACCGGAACTTCTCAGGTTGAGATCAGCGGACAGGATCTGCCTGCCGGCAACCGCAACAATGGCATGGTTCTCTCCGGGGGCGGGTCCACCCTTCGGGGATTGTCTTTCACGCGCTTCCGCTCTACGATATTCGGCGAAATTCCCAGTCCTCTTCCTCCCAACCCCAGTGGCATTCTTCTCAGGGGCCAGGGAGGAAACCGGGTCGAGGATTGTTCCCTCGGCCTCTCTCCACCCGGGGAAAACGGGGCTGGCAACGAAGGCTACGGGATTCGAATCGAATGCCCCAACAACCTGATCTCGAATTGTCACGTCGCCGGCAACTGGGTAGGCGGAATCGGCATCTTCGGTCCCGAGGCGACCGGCAACACGATATCCGCTACTGTGGGCGGCTCGATCTCCTCGCTGCATTCCAGCAACCTGCTAGCCCCGGGAATTCCCTTTGCGGGGTTTGTTTTCTCTCCCTCCCCGGCAACCTCAGCTCCTTCCTTCCAGGTTCTCGACAGGAACCTTGCCAACAGCAGTATATTCTTCACCCGCCTCCATGCAGAAAACCCCTGGGAATCTCCTGCCGCCGGATATCTGGGCGGCATCGTTCTCCATCAGGCACCGGGTAACATCATAGCGGAGTGCAGGGTCCAAGGGAATGGAGCGGACGGCATTCGAGTCATTGGAGATGCCCGGGACACCATCCTGAGAGCAAACATTGCGGGATCCCGGTTGGCCCCTTTCTCAATGCGTAATTCAGGTAATGGGATCGCCCTTGAGTGTGATCATGCTGTTCTCGAGGGAAATGAAACACACCGTAACCTGCGGTCTGGCGTTCTCGTTCGCGGGGTTGGGAATGCAGTAAAGGGACTTCGCTCTTCCGGAAATGGCGAGTGTGGCATCCGTTGCGAAGGACGCCAGACCATGATTGGAGGGACTCTCTTTTCCGATCGTGCCCAGATTTACTCAAATCCGGTCGGAATTCTCCTGACCTCTCCCCCTCAACCTGCCCCCTATGTTCCCGGTTTGAACCAGGTCAGGGGAAGCCTGATCGGAGCAGAAGCTCCCTTCGGGCCCGGAACTCCCATTCCCCGCCCCAACCTGCGCGGCATCCATATCATGGGTAGCAGCGAAAACCGGATCGGTGGTCGCCCTCTTTCATCCGAAACCAACCGCATCATCTACAACCAGATGGAAGGGGTTCTCGTGAGCAGTGGCACAGGAAACCGTCTCCGCGGTAATTTCATCTCCGGAAATGGGCGCCTCGATATCGACCTCTCCGGTCACTCAGAGGGAGACGGGTTGGATCCTCCCGACCCGGACGATCTTGACGAGGGAGGAAACCACAAGATAAACTCGCCGGTTCTTAACCAAGTAGTCCAGAGCGGCGAAATCGTTGAATTGACCGGAAACCTCACCGGATCCCCTCCTGGCATCTACGAGCTTGAGATTGTCATCGCCCTGCCCTCATCCGACCTGTCGGGATCCCATTATTCGGAGATCCTTCCTCTCGAACATATTTCCCCGGCCAGGCCCTTCGCCTTTACCCTGCAAAGCGCGATTGACCTCCGCGGAACCCACATCCGTGCCTCTATCACCGATTCTTCCCTCAATACTTCGGAATACAGCAACTGGACCCGCATCGAGGGCCCCAGGGATACCGATGCCGATGGAATCAGCGATAGTGTGGAAACGGGATCGGGATCGGAAGACTCGAACGGAGACGGAATTCCCGACATACGGCAGGCACATGTCTCCTCCTTTCCCACCCTTCTCACCGGCGGCCTCTCCATTGCGGCCCCGGAAGGGCTTTCCCTGGACCACATCTCCGCTCTCTCCGTCTCAAACCTCCCTCCAGTCACCACCCAGCAATTTCCATACGGGGTCTGGGAATTCTCCCTGGGAGGCCTCCCGGATGGAGGGTCTGCTTCTCTCGCGGTTCTCGCCTCTCAGCAAGGCCCCGCCCATGGCTTCTACTGCTTTGGCCCTACCCCCGAAAACCCTGCTCCACACTGGTACGATTTTTCCTTCGATGGGACCACCGGTCTCCAGATCATCGGTGACCAGGTTATCCTATCCTTTGTTGATGGCGGCCGGGGAGATCACGATCTCACGGTTAATGGACGCATCACCAGCCTCGGTGGAAGCACGAACACCCTTCCTCCTGTTCCCACCCCCTCCTTCAGTAGTCTCTCTGATGGCAGTGTCGTAATTTCATGGCCAGCCCTTCCAGAAGCATTCCGGGTCGTCCTCCAGGAAAACCCGGATCCGGGTCAGCTCCCATGGAATTTGAACTCCACTCCCGTTCTCGAATCTCCCGTCTCCAGCATGGTGCGCGTTATTCCCACCCGCCCCGGTAGCCTGTTCCGACTACTGCGGCCATGAACCTGTAATCCTCCCCCCTGTATCCTCCGTATGACTCTCCTTCGCCTTCTGCCCGCCCTGCTCCTCCTGTCCTGCACTCTGCCCCTTCAAGCCAAGCCAGCCGCAGTCGAGGGGAAGTACCAGCACTGCTTCGCCGGTCGCTGGGTGGCGGGAAAACACGGTAACATCCTCTACCGGATCCATGCTCCGGCAAGGGCCTCCAAAGCAGCATCTCTCCCGGTCGTGATCTATCTCCACGGATCAGCCAAGGGCGGGACGGATAATATCAGGCAGACCAAGGTCGCCGTGCCCGCCTCCTTCATTCGGAATTTTTCCCAGCGCCCATGCATCCTGATTGCCCCCCAATGTGACCAGGGCCGCAACTGGAAAAATCTTTCCGGGGACTCTGTCCTTTCTCTTCTCGAAGACTTCCTCAAGGAGACCAGGGTCGCGGATCCAAAGCGCGTCTACCTCACCGGATTCTCACTCGGTGGCTACGGCGTCTGGCACATGATCGACAAACGTCCCGATCTCTTTGCTGCCGCTGTTCCCCTCGCCGGGGCAGCCCACATCAAGGATGTCTCGCACATCAAGGGCGTTAGCATCTGGATCTTCCATGGGCGACGCGACAAATTCGTCAAGGTCCAACATGCGAGGGACATCTCCAGAGCCCTCAGGGAAAAAGGCATTGCCCACAAATACAGTGAACTTGCAGCCGGTCATCTCATTACGAGCCAGGTCTTCAATCAACCTGAAATCCACGAGTGGCTGTTCCAGCAGAAAAGGGAGTAAATCCCGTTCCTCTCATGCTTGGCGTGAAAGATAATGACCCCGGTTCCTTTATCGTCGCCTACTTCACCCCATACAGGTGCCTGCCCTCCCGGGCAGCCTGATGAGCCTTGTGAGTGTCCTGAGCCGCCCCGGGGTCTCCCTGCGCTTTCATCCAGCGATCCAGTTCCCCACTGAGCCTCGCCTTGATATCCATGACGCTCGGATCCCCAGCCCTGTTGTTCATTTCAAAACGGTCATGGGCGGTATGGTATAGCTGCTCGGCCGGACGGCGCATGTAGCGACGAACCACCTTGTAAGTGTGGGGGTTGTTCCAGGAGTCCCGGACCCAGGTGGCCCAGTAGGGATTGTTAAGCACTCCCGTACCTCTGATTCCCATCAGATGTTTCTCGATATAAATTTCTTCAGGCAGCAAGTTGCGAATGTAGCGCCATTCTCCATCCGTAACCGTCCGTATCGGATAGCGTGGGCCCTCCGGGATGTTGTTGTGCAGTCCATAGGCATACTCACGATGCCTGTCCTGCTCCCCTAGCAGGACTCCAGCGAAACTCCTGCCGTCGTAGGACTCCCCGGAAACATCTCCCCCGGCCAACGAAAGCAGCGTCGGCAGGATATCGGCATACTGGACAACGGCATCCGTCCGGCGGCCTTTCCTGATCCTGCCCGGCCAGCGGGCAATGAGCCCGGTGTGAATTCCAGTATCCCAGTTAGTCCACTTGCATCCGGGAAACTGTGAACCCTGTTCCGAGGTAAACAGCACCAGGGTATCCTTCGCCTTGCCGGTATCTTCCAGCGCCCTGAGGATTTCTCCCACCTGTCCGTCCATGTAGGTGATCTCGGCCAGGTAGGATGCGAAGTCCTGCCGGGTTCGTACGGTATCGGCAATATTGGGAGGCAGCTTGAGCTTGGCGGGAGGATATTGCGAGACATCACCCATCACCCAGGGGACGTGCGGTTCAACCAGGGCCACTATCAGACAGAATGGGCTCTTCTGGTCCCTCTTCATGAATTCCTCCAGACCCTCAAGTTTATGAGGGCGGGTGGGATTACGAACACAGTTCGAATCAAAACCCCGGACTTCTTCAAAGGGAAACGCCTTCTTCGGCTTGACGTGTACTTTCCCGGCTAATCCAACCCGGTAGCCAAGCGCCCCGAGATGGTGCGGCATGCTGGTAACCGAATCACGGCTCGCGGAATGATTCCAAGCGCAGCCATTGCGGGTGGGATATTGGCCGCTGAACAATTCCGCCCTGCATGGCTGGCACATGGCTTCCGCAAGATACGCCCGGTTGAAGACCAGTCCCTCCCGTGCCAACCTGTCGATATTCGGAGTTTTCGCATTTTGCCCTCCATAGACCGGCAGATCATTGTAAGTGCAATCATCCGCCATGATGACCAGGACGTTGGGAGTCTCCCCGGCGTGCAAGGCCGCGGAAAACACAAGAAGAAGAGTCAACAGACGTCGCATGCCTGCTTTCTAGCTCGTCCGGGACCCGGCCAAAAGAAGGTTTATCCCCAGTTCAGCATCATGCCCCCGGTCCTGCAGGAACAGGGCCACCCCCGCAACCGGTCAACTGGTCGACTGCTTCGCTTTATTCTTCCTGTTATTTTTCCTCTGCTGTCTCCCAGCTGGGCGCTCCTCCGGCTCTGGCAGCTTGTAGTTCTTCCGAAGGCGCTGCAGCTCCTTTTTCAGGCTGGCCTGAACCTTGGCGTAGCCCGACTCGCCATAAACACTGCGGAGCTCTTCAGGATCCTTATTCAGGTCAAATAACTCCCATTCATCCTTGTGGTAGAAATGGATAAGCTTGTGGGCGCCGGTGGTCACCCCGAAATGCCGGGCCACGCTATGTGCTCCGGGAAATTCATAATAGTGATAGTAGAAGGATTTACGCCAGTCCTGGGGGGTGCTCCCCTTGAGAACCGGCACAAGGCTCCGCCCCTGCATGTCTGCAGGAACCTTAACTCCAGCGGCATCCAGAAAGGTTTCCGCGAAATCGAGATTTGAGACGATGTCATTACTGACGGAACCAGCCTTGGCAACTCCGGGCCACCGGATGAGCAGGGGGGTCTTGAGAGACTCCTCATACATCCAGCGTTTGTCATACCATCCGTGTTCCCCGAGATACCAGCCCTGGTCCGACGAGTAGATTACGATCGTATTTTTTGCCAGGCCACTTTCCTCAAGATAATCAAGAATACGCCCAATCCCGTCATCGACAGATTTTACGCAACGGAGATAGTCTTTCACGTAGCGCTGGTACTTCCACTGGATGATCTCCTTCTCGCTCATCCCCGGCTCGGCCTTCCTGAAAGCCTCGTTTTTTGGTCCATAGGCCGCATTCCACTTTGCGGCCTGCCCGGGGTTCAGTCCGCGGGGCGGACCCAGCTTGAGGTCATTGGCGCTGAGATGCTTCCGGATGGTCATGGTCTGCTCCGAAGCTGCAGAAGTGCGGCCCTTGTAATCATCCCAGAGGGTTTCGGGCTCCGGGATGGTCTTGTCATCGAGCCAGTTCAGATACTTCGGGCCTGGCTGCCAGTTCCGATGGGGAGCCTTGTGCTGGGTCATGAGCATGAACGGCTTCCCCTTGTCCCGGGACTCCTTCAACCACTCGAGGGTCAGATCAACGATGATATCGGTGGTATACCCGGTATGCTTACGCTGGGCAGGCGTCCCATCCTCCTGCCTGTATTTCATCGGAGGGTTGTAATAAGGACCCTGGCCGATCAGGACCTCATAGTGGTCAAACCCGGTAGGTGTCGACCTCAGGTGCCACTTCCCCAGCATTGCAGTCGTGTAACCCTGCTTCTGGAGGAGCTTGGGAAAAGTCTGCTGGGACCCGTCGAAGGTATTGCCATTACGGATGAACCCGTTCAAGTGGCTGTATTTTCCGGTGAGTATCACCGCGCGGCTTGGCCCACAGATTGAGTTGGTAACGTAACAACGGTTAAACCGCATTCCCCCCTTCGCAATTCGGTCCATGTGGGGCGTCGTAATCCGCGCAGGATCGTAGGCACTAAGGGCCTGTTCGCAGTGGTCATCCGTGAAAATCAGGAGAATGTTCGGACGGTCGGCCGCGCTCACCGGCAAGGCACACGCAAAAAGCATAAGAAGAAGGCGATTCATGGTGCCCACCACGCCAGCGGAGAAATAAAAAGTCAAAGGTCAAATAGACCCCCGGGGCACAAGTAGTTCTGAGAGCTACCGCTACAGCTTGGCCGGATCCAGGATCACATGTTTTACGGAGCGCCGGAGATAGGTGTAGGTAACATGCACCTTTCCATCCCTGCCCTGGATTACAGCAGGATAGGAATGTTCCCCCTTTTTCTGCTCCAGGGTAAGGACCACATCCCATGCCTCCCCCTCTTTTGAAACCGCCACGTTCAACATTTCCCGCCCCCCTGGCTGTGATCTGCGCGTGGTATGATTATAGACCAGCAACTGCCGTCCGTCCCTGAGGGTAACCGCATCCGTTCCTGCATTCGGATTCGGAAGAACGGTAGCGGTCATCGGACCCCATGTCTTCCCATCATCTCTGGACCAGCTCTGGGTAACAACCCCCTGCCGGCTCCGGCACAGGATCTGCATCGAACCCGCCCCATGAGTAAGGATACTGGGCTGAATGGCCCCAAATTCCCTGCCATCGTTGATGGGGCCAATCACTTCCCAGGTCCTGCCAAGATCTCTGGTTCGCTCGAAGTGAACCCGCCATCCATCATGTTCAGAGCTACTTCCACACAGGATCGAGCCATCCTGCAGCTGGATCGGCTTGTTCTTTACCGGCCCAAGCAAGTACCCGACCTTGGGATTCCTGCCAAGTTTCCGCCGATCCCTCCAGGTTTTACCCCCATCGTAGGAGCTCATCATGACCCCCCACCAGCGACTGGGGCTGGGCCCTACCTTGTAGAAAAGAAGAAGGGGGCCTGCCTTGCCTCCCTCTCCGCCACGCACCTTGAAAAGAACGGGGTTCCAGCAGGGGTATTCCCGGTCTTCCCCCTCCGCTCCGCTCGCCACCTTGACAGGTTTTTCCCAACCTTTCCCTCCATTGCGGGAAACCCAGATCCCGACATCCTTGTTTTTCTCGTGCTTGCCTCCAAACCAGGCCGCCACCAGACCGCTACCAGTCTCCTCGATGGTGGAGGCGTGACATTGTGGCGTGGGCTTACCGTCAAGAGGGTAGATGAGTTCCGCTGAGAGGAGGGCGCCATTACCGGGTACAGCCGGGGCTGGAATCTCCGCAGCCTGGATGATGACGGGCACCAGAACCAGGAAAGCTGTTGCAAGCAGGCCTTTCATCATCCTCACAGCCTTCCAGATCCGGCAATCGATGTAAACCTCCTACCGACCTTCAGCACCCTCCGGCAATCCGGTCCAGACCAGCGAAATGGCTCAGGGCTGTCCCGGTGTGCCTCCCTTTGCCTCGCTGGATTTCCAGCTCCCGGGGTCGCTCGCGTCAGCACCGGGAGAGGAATCCGCCCGCACAAGGGAGTAACCCTCCCCATCCGCCTGGGCTGGCCAGGGCTCATTATCTTCATAGGTGACCGAAACGAGCTCCTCTCCGTCCGCAGCACGAATGACGATTCTCTCCCGGCCGTTCCCCAGGTTGCCCTGATAGGTTTCCGCCACCTCACATCGGGGGTACCGGTGCGCTATCCCCTGAGCATTACGTGCGATCACTGCCCGTTCTCCCGGAGCGAGGACATGTGATGCGGAAATGAAGAAGTAGATCCCCTCCCGGCAGTAGATTCCGGCCAGGTCAATAACCTCGTCACTGATGTTTAAAAGCTCCAGGAATTCAAAGTCGCTCTTGCGGACGAGACCGGCCGCCCGGCCAGTCTCGTCCGGTTCGGCAGGATGATACATGATCTCCGAAATCATAAGCTGTCCCCTGCTCACCGGCCTGGCCTCGCCGTGAACCTTCCTTGCATCGGTAAAGAGTGGGCCCCACTGGTCATCACGGAAAACCCGTGCCATCAGGCGGCCGTCGGAATTGGTGGCCACCGGGGTTCCCGGAACTTCATTGCCGAGCGCGAGTTCGGGATACAGCAGCAGGTCCGAGCTCCGTTCCCACTCGTTTACAAGCCAGATTGCGAGGACATTCTTTCCCTTCCGGAGCAGGCCCATGTGCTCCGTGATATCAAGCGGGAGCCAGCGCAGTGCATCTTCATCTCCCCGGGAAAGCGCCTTTCCATTCCAGCTCGGCGGACCTTGCAGATTCTCCCTCGCGACTTCGGCCCCGTTCAGGTAAGCCACAAACCCATCTTCTACCTTGAGGCGGAGAAGGAGGCGGTCGGCTCCGGGAATCTCCTCAAGATCGAACTCATACCTCGCAAAGGCACTCGTTCCCTTCCCAAGAAGATCTTCCTGCAGATCAACTCCAATCAGTTCCCGGTAATCCTCGCGACGATCATATCCAATTCCTCCCTTTCCCTTCCGCCACGCCAGGTCATCAAATTCAGGCTGGATCCACTCCTGCCCCAGAGATCCATCCCGGGGAATGTAAACCCTCACCTCGCTATCTCCGGAAATCAGGGGCTTGGTGACAATCCGGTCTGAATCAGCCTTCTGGCTTCCCGGCCTGACCTTCAGCCCTTCCATCGGATCCAGGCCATCTGTCCGGAAATAGATCTGCCCCTCCTCCGCGGAAAACGTTCCCCCATTCTCCCGTTCGCGAAACCGTGGGGCCTGCACCGGGTTAAACAGGGGAGAAGGAACCAATTCCCTTGCCGGCTTTCCCCCGGGGAAGCGCATCGCATCAGCAAGCTGATCAGGGAGTAATTCGGCTCGCTCCCTGATAACATTTTCCAGCCAGGCAACAGCCTTTTCCCAGTCCTCCCTGCCCTTCACTGGCTCTCTGTAACTCCCCCACCGGGCGCACTCGGCCAGAATAGCCCTTCTCACCACCTGGGCCCGATGATTCATCCTGACCAGGTTCGCCTCACGTGAAAGCACCCCACCCGGCCCCAGCACCTGTTCTGCCCGGGCCCGGAAACGATCCCGGTACCACTCAACTGAAGTCAGCTGCTGGTGAATCCACTGGGGATTAAACTGATCATAACTACTTCCCGCCACAAAAGGCCCAACCCGGTTGATATCAATGGTATCCGGCTGTGCGGCCAGGCTGTGCTCGGAATCATGACAGAAGAACCTGAGGCCATCTCTTCCGTTTCGCCTCCAGATTGAAAACCAATTGTTTGACGCAAAATTCCTCGCGAACCGGGTGACAGGTCCATCAAAGTTTCCAATCAGGAAATTGATGAGCATGTAATCGATGAGATTATCAACATCCACGTAGACCGGGAGCAACCCATCCGCTAACCCCTCCGCATCTAGGCCCTGGAGAGCCCGGCACAGGCGCAACCTTTCCTCCGGGGATTCCTCAGCCGCCATCGCATTGACCATCTTCCACAAGCGCTTCCATCCCCTGTCTGTCCCATCCGTGGCCCTGCCGTCACTGCTTGGCTTAGCCTTCAGAACATCAAAGTCTTCATCCTCACCCCCGAAGTAGCGGGCCGCATATGAGGCCTCTGCATGTTCCTGTGTCTGGTAAATCCCCCAGTAGAGGCCATTGAGATAAAGGTGATAGTAGCGGCTACGGGTATATGGTTGCCCAAGATCCCGCTGACAGTCCCGGGAGAAGACGTCACGAAGCAGGGTGTGGTGGACTGAATCACTGTAGTGATAAGAGTAGTTCTGGGCCGTACGCAGGTCGATGTCGTCAAAGCGGTCCTTCCCCTCGTCACCGAAAAGCGGGTACGAAAGCTCTCCCGCTCCGTACTCCTTGCGGAAATACAGGCGATACGCGTGCTTCTGGCATGCTGGAGACCGGCTATGCCCCCCGCGAATCCTGATACCTCCATCGATCTGAAATCCCTTTTCCCGGCCCCGGGGGTCGATCAGTTCAACGGAAACGGGA
>Ga0163180_10000256_pt1 | contig 30308 bp, 29 predicted proteins | sample AtlANTMetagenome_2_FD_109647 | JGI IMG/M metagenome (GOLD analysis project Ga0163180, IMG submission 109647) | Marine eukaryotic phytoplankton communities from the Atlantic Ocean - Atlantic ANT 4 Metagenome | ecosystem: Environmental > Aquatic > Marine > Oceanic | place: North Atlantic Ocean...
GGGCGCTAATATGGCCTTACAAAACAACCACCTGCTCCGAGCCGCTACGGGATAGCGACTGAAGCCGGTGGGTGAATCGTTTCCGTTACACGGCCCGGTTAGAGGGCAGTGGCTACAAACTCGTCTAGTGCCTTACGATTAAGCGCGCCGACCCTTTGGCCAACGACTTGCCCGCCTTTGAACAAAAGAAGAGTGGGAATGTTTCTGACGCCAAAACGCCCGGCGACAGCTTGGTTGGAGTCGACGTCGACCTTGCAAATGCTGAGCCGACCTTCGTAGTCGCCAGCCATTTGGTCCAGTACCGGCGCAATCGCTTTGCACGGTCCGCACCAAACGGCCCAGAAGTCGACAAGGACGGGGACATCACTATTGACGACGTCGGTTTCAAAATTGGAATCGGTGGTGTTGGTAATCAAGTCGCTTGCCATGTTTGCTCCCTGCAGTTGGGCGAGTGTTTTAGGAATCCATTGACACTTGGGGGTGTCGGGAAGTGTAAACCCCATGTACGATCTTGTTTGTAATTGAGCAACACGCAGTTTTAAGGAACCCTCAGGCATTCGCCTTTGGGGGCATAAAATGCAAAAAAACGGGGGACATAACGGTGGTGAGGCTGTCGGGCATCGATGCGCTGACCAGCTTGTCGGGCAACTCGTCTGAGGTTGCGCCGATCCGAATTTTGTTTCTTGTGCACCGCGTTGGTGCATCTGGGCGGCTCTGGTTGACTCGAGGCGCCGATATCCGGTCTATCAATTTCGTTGAGGGAAAAATTTCGGGATGTGCTGGTTTTACCAGTCTCCTGGATGGGATGAGCGGGGATCGAACCTGGTCGATTAACGATTGGGCTCAGGGGCCTATCGAACAGGGATCGGAACCGGATCAGGCTTTGAATGCCGTGGGAGAGGCGCTTTGCTTAGTCTGTATGGATTCGGAAAAAGAAGGCGATTGGACGTTGAATTTCGTTCCAGCTGAATCTCAGGATCCTGCGCCTGAACTGATTCCGGAGCCTTTAGGGCTATTGGTTCAGGGCGCCATTCGTAGCCGAACTTCGGATGATGATGTTCGCACATGGTTTGAAGGAGGGGCTACCACAGGCCTGTGTGCACATCGCCCTGTGGACTCTCCGGTGGAGCGGTGGTCCTTAGATGAGAAGAGTGTACGACTTTTAGAAGTGGTGGAATCCGAGCCTTCCGTTGGCCGTTTGTTTGTGGAAATTGGTGCCGATGGCTGGTCTTCTTTGGGAGTTCTATGGAAACTGGGCTTGATAGAAGTTTTGGAAAATACTCCCGTTGAAGATTCGGTTATCGATGAGCCTGTGGCTGTTATCGAGCCCGATCCGCCGCAGAAGGAAGAGAGGCCTGAGCCTGCCCCAAAACCTTCGACTGGAGATTCCCAAATATCCGCCTCTGATGTGCCGCCAGAAAGCAAGCCAGAGCGGGCCCGAAAAAGACCCCCATCAGATCGGCCGGCAAAAGCGGCAGACAGCAAGAGGGGGTCACGACCGAAAAAGAAGCGGAGATTAGACCCTCGCCGAGTGGCCATCCGTCGGAACCCTTGGGAATCACCTCAAGAACAAATCGAATCCCATCTAAAGGAGGCCTACGACGTTTTGCAATCCGTCCGGCCAGAGTTCATCTTTCGTTTGAAGAAATCTCCAGACTTAGAAAAGGCCAATATCGATAAGCGTCATCGGGAGGCCTGTGCCCGGTATCACCCAGATCGGTATCGGACCCTAAATCAAGGCGCTCAAGCCCTGGCTGAAGGGTGCTTTACAGCGGTCTCAGATGCCTACCACCGCCTCATGGAAGCCGACTACATGGAGTCTTTGCGGGTCAGGTTGATCGAAAGAGAGACCGGTAAAAAGGTGGTGACAGAGAAAACGCGAATCCGAGCGAAGGTCGATTTTGCCAAGAGTGATGCTTTGTTCAAGCAGAAACGATTCGGAGAGGCCTATCAACTTGCCCTAAGCGCGACTGAGGGCGATCCGGATCGGTGGCAGCATCATTTTATGCGCTTTCGGGCGGGTTACCGGTCCGGTGAACTGGGCGTTGCAGAAGTAGAAGAAGGGATCCTGCGCTTACAAGGCATGACCACCGTGGAGAAGGCGGACCAACTGTATACTCTTGGCGAGATCCTCTTGAGAGAAGGGGACGAAGTCAAGGCATATAAGCTTTTTAAGCAGGCTGTTAGCTTAGATGACCAAAATGTCGGTGCGAACCGGCGTTTGCGTTTGCGTGACCGGCGCGAACGGTCGGACAAGGAGAAGCCCCAAGGTGGTCTCTTCGGGGGCCTGTTCCAACGCCGTAAAGGATAGGTTAGAGGGCGGCGGCCTTATGAATTCTTTTCTCGCTATCGCTGCACTCGTATGCCTGGTGCTTCCGCTCCTTGGACGGGGGGTGGCTCGTAAACGAATGACCCCTGCTGGCGTCTTTGGGCACCGTGCATGGGTTCCTGTCGGCTTAGCGATTCTGCTGGTGAATCTTGGGCTTATCGCTCATGAAACCGAAGTTTGGCCGATGGTCACTGTTCGAGGTGGACTGCAAACCCTGGCATTGTTGGTGGGCATGGGGTGGCTGGTTCTGCGCTCGAAAGACCGTATGGACGCGGCGGGTGTGATTTTAATCTCCATCACCGGGATGCTTGTAGCCGCGTCTCTTGTAGAGCCAGATGGCCGAGTCCTCGGTTCACCAGGCGGTTTGTTTTTCACGATGCATATGGGCCTAATCTTTGTCGGGCTCGGTGCTTTCGCTTTGTCCTTTGCGCTCTCAAGCCTCTTCTTGATTCAAAGAAGGCGCCTGAAGCGGAAACAACTCTCGGGCATTCAAGACCTGCCCTCCTTGGATACCCTCGATGGATTGAATTTTCGGACCCAGTGTGCTGGATTCGTAGCGCTCACCGTGGGTATCGCTATGGGCTTTTTCCTGGCCATGGAGACGGGCACCGGCCGGGGGCTGCGGGGGCCGACATTCTGGGGCACGGTTGGGGTTTGGGGATGGTATGCCGTTGGTCTTCAATCCTGGGTGATCGGTCGATGGAGAGGTAAGCCTGCGGCGGTTTTTGGTGTTGTTGGCTTTGGAGCGCTGATTGGAATCGTGGCATTGGCTGCCGTATGGGTAGGGGGATGGCATGATGCCTGATTCTCGCCTGATCGCGGTGGGCATTAGTCACCACACTGCAAAGTTGGAAGAACGGGAGCGTGTGGCTGTCGGAGCCGACGGTATCCCTGCTCTGCTCGGTCGCTTACGGGAGGGAGGGCTGAGTCACGAAGCGCTTCTGTTGTCCACTTGCAATAGAACCGAACTCTATGCGGTCCAAGGACGCCAAGGGAGCGTGGATAAATTGGTTCGCTTTCTCGCCGAGAGTGGTGGGGTCACGGACAAGGCGATTTCCGAAAAGATTTACCGAAAATGTGACCAAGAGGCGTTGCGGCATATTTTCAGGGTGGCCAGCAGTCTGGATTCACTGGTGATTGGAGAGCCACAAATTGTGGGCCAGCTGAAAAGCGCTTTTCGTCTGGCCCAGCAAAGTAATCTGGCAGGTCCAGTGCTCCATCGGGTCATGGACCACGCGATGTCCGTCTCGAAGCGGGTGAGAAGCGAAACAGACATTTCAAGGGAAGCGGTCAGTGTCGGGCGTGCCGGTGTCGAATTGGCCAAGCAGGTCTTGGGTGAACTGAAGGGCCGTTCGGCGCTTCTGATCGGCGCAGGAGCACACGGAAAAATCGTGGCGAGGTCCTTGTTGGACTATGGGCTTGATGAGTTGGTCGTCGCGAACCGTACGTTCGAGCGTGCAGCCGATTTGGCGAATAATTTTAATGGTAGCGCGATACCCTTACACGAGGTGGAACGGTATCTACCGCGTGTGGACATCGTCGTGTGCAGTACGGGAGCCGGAAGAGTCCTGATTAGCAAGAACGATGTTGTACAAAGCACGCCAAAAAGGAGGGGTCGCTCCTTAGTCATGATCGATTTATCCGTGCCTCGAAACATTGATCCTGAGGTCAATGGCCTGAGCGGCGTATTTAGATTTGATATTGATGACCTTGCTCAATTCGCTGGCCGGGGAAAGGCTGCGCGGCAAGATGCTGCTGCGGTGGCGGAGGCGATAGTAGAAAAGGCGACGCAGCATCATTGGAAACAACTGATGGGCGAGCAGGTCAATCATGAAATGGGACGGATTGTGCGGGGCGCTGAAGAGATCAGAAAAACAGAAATGGATCGGATCGGCGACGTGTTGGCAGGTCTGCCGCAGGCTCAGGCCGACTCTGTAGAGGCGATGACCCGCGCCATCGTGAAGAAGATCTTGCACCAGCCTCTCCGTCAAGTTCGGAGTTGGGCTGAAGACGGAGAGGTAGAACAAGCCAAGGTTTTATTCTCCGCTTTTCGGAAGGCTGACGATGACGACTAAGGTGTTGAAAATGGGCACTCGAGGTAGTCGTTTGGCCATGACCCAGAGCCAGCAGGTGGCGGATTGCATCAAGGCGGAAACCGGCATTGATGTGGATCTGATTGTCATCTCTACGAGGGGAGATCGTATTCAGGACCGGCCATTACCTGAGATTGGTGGAAAAGGTCTATTTACGCTCGAACTCGAACAAGCTCTGCAAGATGGGTCGATCGATATGGCTGTCCATTCATTAAAGGATTTGCCGACTGAAGATCCTGAAGGACTGATCCTGGGTGCGATTCCAGAACGGGTCGATCCTCGAGATGCCTTGGTGGGGTTCTCAATGGAATCTCTTCCGCAGGGTGCAACGGTGGGGTCTGGATCGCTCCGCCGTCGGATGCAATTGAGCGCCATCCGTCCAGACATCGTTTTGAAAGACATCCGGGGAAATGTACCGACACGTTTATCGAAAAGAGACGAAGGCCAATATGCGGGTACTATCCTTGCGATGGCTGGGCTCAATCGACTGGGAATTGAACGCGAGGACATTTTTCCGATTTCAACTGAGGCCATGATTCCTGCTGTTGGACAGGGTGCGCTCGGTGTTCAATGCCGGGAGGCAGATCCGATTGTACTGCCTGTCTTGGAATCAATAGAGCATCCAAGCACCCGCGCTTGTGTGGTGGGTGAGCGGGCATTTCTCGCAGACCTTGGTGGTGGGTGCAATGTACCTGCTGGTTGCCACATTGTTGTCTCGGAAAATGGAATGTTCCGGGTCTCAGCCATTGTGGCAAACGAGGCAGGGGATTTGAGGCGATATGAGGCCACCGGGCCAGACCCGGTTCAGCTGGGCTTAAGCGCTGCACTCGCTTTGAAATAGGTCAGCTACAGACCTTCTCACAGACGTTGGGTAGACCTTGAGTCCACAGGTCTTGGCAGCCTGATTTTTCGATCGCTTCCAAGCACTCGTCCGCCTTATCGTCGTCAAAGTCGCAGTTTTTTTCGGTGGTTGTTGCTGTGTCTTGGCAGTCCCCCATGCTTTTAAAGCCGTAAAAGTCCAGCACCTCACATTCATTCAGTAGCTTGCAATAGCTCTCGCCAAAGTCTTCTTCGAACCCCTCCTGCGTGGTGCAGCTGAGACTCAGAATGAGCCACACCGCTCTTGTCACTGGGGTTCCGTATCCGTGGATGTGTCATCAGCTTGCCCGAAGCAGTCCGAGATTTTTTGGCACGCCGCTATTTTTTCGGCTGCCGCGACATCACCGCAGTCCAGATCCTCGAAAGCGGCAACGCACTCTTCGGCCTTGGATTCGTCAAATGAACATCCTTCATCATCCGGAGCATAGGTTGAGGAGGCTTCTTCGGAGGCATCATCAAGGCACTGCTCCTTGGTGCTATGGCGATCCTGAAGCTGACCGCATCCATCTCTCCATTCGCAGTATGCCTCGGCGTATTCATCGAGAAAACCAGCCCGGTCCATACCGCTGCATCCGGTAAAAAATAGAGCTACAAGTCCGAAAGAGTGACGCAACATGTTTTGGCCTCCGATTGGGTCTGCCAACGATTGTAGTCTGATTCAGGACCCTTGGGGGCACAGATACGGTTAGCCCTCTCCATGGCTTCTGTTTTGATCACGAGTGAGCGACAAGAACCTTTGGCCAGCTTGTTGCGAGATAGGGGCCTGCATGTGATCCACGAGGCGTTTGTTACACGCATGGCGACGAAAGAGGAGCCTCCTGTGGGCCGTCCGGATTGTGTGCTCGTCACTTCCTCTGCCGTCGCACGCTTTAAGCGCGACCTGGTGAACCATATCGGGCATGGTCGCGTAGTGGCAGTAGGTGAGAGTACCGCGAGGTCATTGGCGGCCATCGGGGTGACCGTTCATACTGTCGGTGATTCCGGTGGTGTGGAGGCATTTCGCCTTCTCGAACTGCAAGACCGCGAAGTGTGTTGGTATGTGGGCGCTGAACGGCCGTCGCAGGGTCTTTTAGAGGTGCTTGAATCGGCTGAGGTACGGCGGTGGTCCGTGTATCGGACCTTACATGTGGAAGCTCCGAACGCCCTTGCCACCGATCGGGCTGATGTCGTGTGCTTCACAAGTGGTTCGGCTGCGACCAGTTACGCTCGCGCTTTTGGGGTCCCGACGTGTGCTGTTGCCGTGCTGGGCATGACCACGGCTGATGTGGCCCAAAACTTGGGAATGCGGGTCAGCGCCGTCGCTGAGCGCCCTACGCTTGAAGCGCTCGCCGACGCCATCATGGAGCTGACCTAACCTCCAAGGGCGCGAATACGGTCTGCTATCGGGGGATGTGAGCGGAGCAGGGCCATCATCTTTCCGCCACCATTGATACCAAAGGCGGCCACCTGCTCTGGAAGGGGTTCAGGCGCCCTGGAGCCCAGAACCTTCAACGCTGAAATCATATCTTCGCGGTTGGTGAGGTCGGCGGCCCCTGCATCGGCTCGATACTCGCGCAGTCTGCTGAACCACATCACAACGATACTGGCGAGAATCCCAAAAATGATTTCGAAAACGATTGTGGCAATAAATCCGCCGATACTACGGCCTCTTTCATTTTTAAGAATGACTCTGTCGACAAAGTGACCGGCGATACGAGCGAAGAAAATCACAAAGGTATTCACGACACCCTGGATCAAGGTGAGTGTGACCATGTCACCATTGGCGATGTGCGCAATTTCATGGCCAATGACAGCTTTCGTTTGCCGTTCGTCCATTTGACTTAGCAATCCAGTGCTGACTGCGACCAGCGCGTTGTTTCGATTCCAGCCGGTTGCAAATGCGTTGGCGGGCCCGTCAAATACTGCAACTTCGGGGTGGCCAATACCAGCCTTGTTAGCCAGTTCATGCGTTGTCTCTACAAGCCAGCTTTCGGTGCTATTGGCAGGCTGTTCGATGACTCTCGCACCTGTTGCCCGTTTCGCGAACCACTTGGACAGAAAAAGTGAGATGAATGAGCCGCCAAAGCCGAAAATACCGGCAAAAATGGCAAGTTGTGTGTAATCCAATCCCACGCCCTGGGCGTCCAGGTATCCTGTAAAGCCAACGACTCGCAGCACCACGCTGAGAAGAATGATGACGAGCAGATTGGTCAGTAGAAAAAGAGCAATACGTTTAAACAGCATTCTTTCTGTTCTCCTTAGCTAAGGTTATCAACCCGCAAAGAGCTTGGTAAGGTCCTTGGTGAGGTTCTTTTGGTGGCTTTCAAGGGTCCCGCCCCCGATCTCAAGGTGTTTTGCGTCGCGTAGCAATCGTTCAAGGGGAAATTCCCGGCAATATCCTGCGCCACCCATCACTTGCATGGCGTTATCTGCTACCGCTTTCCCTACGGGGGCAGCGAACAATTTTGCAGCATCAGAACCAATCCGGTTCCTTACCGACGGGCCGACATTACCCGCGACTTGATAAATCAGACACCGTGCCGCCTGAGTCATGGTGAAGGAGTCGCCAATGTACTTCTGGATTTGTCCAAATCGGTTGATGGATTGACCAAAAGCGACGCGTTCCTTTGCATACTTGATCATTACATCCAGGCACCTTTCAGCGATTCCGGTACTCATGGCCGCTAGGGTGAGACGTTCAATTTCAAGATTACGCATCATGTGTGTGAGTCCCTGGCCTTCGGATCCCAGGAGATTTTTTGCGGGCACCTCGCAGTCATCAAAAATGAGCTCGGACATCGAGCTTGCCCTCATTCCCATTTTGGGGATGTGCGGGCTTGACGAAAAGCCGGGACAACTTCGGTCCACGATAAAGGCAGAGATTTTCTCTCCGGTCTTCGCGTAAACGAGAAATACATCGCCCTCCGGTCCATTGGTAATCCACGTTTTGGTTCCGTTGAGTATGTACTGGTCGCCTTTGAGGGTTGCGGATGTTTGCATCCCAACGACATCGGTCCCGTAGCCGGGCTCGGACATCGCCATGCCACCAATCCATTCACCGCTGACGACAGCGTCCAGGTATCGATGACGTTGCTCGGAATTGGAACAATGGTAAAAATTGTTCACAAACAGCATGGAGTGTGCCAAGTATGCCAAGCAAAAACCAGGATCGGACTTGCTTAATTCCTCATGTGCGATGACGGCTGCTACCGTATCCATGCCCGCCCCGCCGAATTCGGCTGGAATGGTTATTCCCAACAGGCCTAGGTCTCCCAGCGAACGAAAGAGGCCCTGATTGAGGCATTCTTTCTCGTCGTATTCCTCAGCCTGCCCTTCGACATGATCGCGAGTGAACTCGGCAACCATATGCCGAAGCATATTGTGTTCATCGGTTGGGGAGAAGAGGGTGGAATTTTCTGGACTGTATGCGCCGAAAGATAGGGTTGGGTCCGACACGTTGCCTCCGGATGGTTAGGCGAATGAGGTGCACCCCTATCACCTAGAAAGGCCAGTCACCATGCCGAAAAAACTGTATCTTGTCGATGGGTCCAACCAGGCCTTTCGTGCCTTCTTTGCAATTCAAAACGATATGCGTGCTCCGGATGGTTTCCCAACGCGCGCATTGTTTGGCTTTACGTCTATGCTTCGGCGGATGCTGGAGTCAGACAAGCCGGACTACATGTGCGTACTTTTCGACAAAGGTTTGAGTTTCAGGAATGATATTTATCCGGATTACAAAGGGCAGAGACCAGATATGCCCGAGGACCTTCGAGAGCAGTGGCCCCACTTCATACCCTTATGTCAAGAATGGGGTGTAGCGGCGCTGCACAAGGAAGGATTTGAGGCCGATGACATCATAGGAACTCTCGCTCAGTATGCCAGTGATGAGGTCGAAGTCACGATTGTGAGTAATGACAAGGATTTTGCTCAATTAGTAAATACAAATGTCGGTTTGTTGAGATTCGGGCGGGGAGGCGATAGCCGGCTCGGCCCCGCCGAGGTTGAGGAAAAATGGGGTGTTCCTGCTTCCCAAATCATTGAGTTGCTTTCATTGATGGGGGATACCTCTGACAACATTCCGGGGGTGCCTGGCGTGGGCCCTAAGAAAGCGGCTCAGTTTGTGAACAAATATGGAAGTGCAGAGAGTGTAGTCGCTCATGCCCAAGATATTGGTGGAAAGACCGGCGAACGGGTCGCGGCGGCGGCGGAAGCCGTCGAAATGGCTCGACGGTTGGTGACGATAAAGTGCGATGTTCCCCTGGATTTTGGACTTGAAGGCCTGGCAGTAAAAGAGCCCGACTGGAAGGCTTTGGAAGAACGGTTTGCGCGCTATCGTTTTCGTCGGTTTTTGGCTTTGGCCCAGGATCATCTCGGCGGTGATGCGGCGAGTACAGTGAAGGTGGATCGGGGCCGTTACAAGGCGGTGACGGATGCGAGCGGCCTACAGAATCTTATTCAGGCTCTTAAGTCAGAAGGGCGATTTGCATTCGATACGGAAACGACTTCGTTGAATAGCTTGGAAGCCGATCTGGTCGGCATGAGCTTTGCCTGGTCAGGTGGTGCAGTTTACGTGCCGATAGCTCACACTGAAGGACCCAATTGTGCAGGGGCAGTAGGGGCATTGGCGCCCATATTGGCCGACCCGGCGATAAAGAAGACAGGCCAGAACCTAAAGTATGATTTGAAAGTACTGCGCTCAAATGGCCTCGACTTGAGCGGTATTGATGGCGATACTATGCTTGCGGACTACGTTATCGCTGCTGATCAGCGTAAACACGGTCTCGATGCACTCGCCGACAGGTACCTGGGTCACTCGATGCTGTCCTACAAGGACACGACGGCGGACGTTGGCGGTGAATTTGCCAAGGTACCGGTTGAAAAGGCAACGATATACGCCGCGGAAGACGCGGATGTCGTGCTGGCTTTAGAGAAGGCGATGGGGGATGAACTCAAGAACGTTGAATCCGTTTATCGAGAACTGGAGTTGCCTTTAGTCACTGTGTTGGCAGAGATGGAACTTGCCGGTATTGGCGTCGATGTCTCAGCACTCAAGACGATGAGCGAACAGTTGGCGCAAAAAATTGAACTGCTGGAAGGCCAGATTTATGAAGAGGCCGAGGAAGAATTCAATATCAACTCACCGAAGCAGCTGGCCCCTATACTTTTCGAAAAGAGAGGGCTGAAGCCTATAAAGAAGACGAAGACAGGGCCTAGCACGGACGCGGAAACTTTGGCCACACTTCGGGATCTTCAGGGTGACCATTTATGTCGCCTCATGCTGGAATACCGGGAAGCTTCGAAACTAAAATCTACCTATGTGGACCCCTTGCCGGAAACCGTGGCCGCTGACGGGAGAATCCACACCTCCTTCCACCAGGCAGTCGCGGCCACGGGCCGGCTTTCTTCAAACAATCCGAACCTGCAAAACATTCCCATTCGGACTGAGTCAGGTAGAAAGATTCGTGGTTGTTTTGTTGCGAAACCGGGTCACCGCTTTTTAAGTATTGATTACAGCCAAGTGGAACTCAGGATCCTTGCTCACTTTTGTGGTGATGGCCCGCTAGTGGAAGCTTTCCGAGAGGGGCAAGATATCCATCGTCGGACGGCCGCCGAAATTTTTGGCGTCATGGCCCCTCTGGTGACTGCTGACCAGCGACGGGCCGCGAAAGCCATCAATTTCGGTATCGTGTATGGAATGAGCGCCTTTCGTCTGGCTCGTGAGCTTCGAATTCCAAGAGGGCGTGCGGCCGACTACATGGCGCAGTATTTCAAGCGATACCCCCAGGTGGCCAACTTTATGGAGGAAGCGAAGAGGCAGGCCCATGAAAAGGGGTACGCCGAAACGCTATGGGGGCGGAGACGTGTACTGCATGGTTTGAAGGCCGCCAACAGGAACGAACGCGAGGCGGCCGAGCGCATTGCTATCAATACTCCTGTACAAGGCACTGCAGCGGACATCATTAAGGCCGCCATGATCGAAGTACATCAACTTCTCAAAGAAAAACACCCTGAATCGCGGCTTCTTTTACAAGTCCATGATGAGCTAGTACTGGAGGTTCCAAGCGGTCAAATCGATACCGTGCGGGTTGCCGTTGAGAATGTAATGACAAATGTGGTGAATCTTAATGTGCCGTTGATCGTTGAATCTGGAGACGGCGAAACTTGGGACGCCGCGCATTAAGACGGTAGGGTCTTGAAGGAGATGCAATGCCGAAGACTGAAGAAATAAAAGGAAACGGCGGACCACCGGGGTCGGATCCGGACACCGAGATGATTCAAGCGGTCCTCGGAGGGGACCCAGAAGCCTATCGAGTGCTGGTGGAGCGCTACGAGCGACGTATTTATTACGTCGTGTATGGGATGGTTCGTAATGCCGAGGATGCAAGGGAGCTCGCGCAAGAATGTTTTGTAAAGGCCTTTCAGAGCCTCCACCGGTTTCGTTTAGATTCGAAATTCTACACGTGGATATGTCGAATTGCGATGAATCTCTCTATCGACCATCTCCGAAAAATGAAGCATCGGAGTCACTCCGAATTTGATGAAATGCGAGGCGGGGCTGAGGGCGCTCAGGTCGTGAGATTGCATTCACAAAACACTGATCCATCTGAAGCAGCGAGTCGCAAACAGCTACTGAAGACCATTATGGATGCGGTAGACACATTGCCCGATGACCAAAGACAAGTGCTCGTTCTTCGTGAGCTTGAAGAAATGCCTTATCGAGAGATTGCTGAAATTCTTGACGTCCCTGAAGGTACGGTGATGAGTCGGTTGTATTACGCCCGTCGGCGGCTTCAAGAGATTCTCGCCGACCATCGGCCTGTATGATGGGGGACGACACACGCATGGATTTGACCGCGTACGAGTTGGCGCGACTACGGGTTGAGGACGGATTGGCGCAGAATGGTGATGAGACGCTTTTGAGCGGTGAGGAAAAGAGCGGTGACCTTCTTTTGAAGCGACACCTTGTATGGGCATTTCAATCCGTTGAAGCCCCATCGATTGCGGATACCGTCATGAGGCGTATTGGTCGCTTTTCCGTACCGGTGGGAGGCTCCATCATGGAGGAAGGAGAAATCAAGAGTTTGTCCGTATCTGTGATGGGCCAGCTGGGTCTGGGAGAAGGAATTGGGCTTCACGTGCGAGATGCTGTTGTGGATGAGGCTGGCCCAGCTCCTGCACTATGGGACGATTTGTGTGCATCGGTTGGAGGAACGCCTTTGGGTGGCGCTGGTGGCATCTTGAGGCAAGCCATCCAACAAGAATCGGATCCCGGTTTCGAAAAGACACCCGTGTTTCAGGCCCGCCGTCCATGGTGGGCCATCGGTGTGGCTGCTGGGGCGGTCCTGGCTGCTGCGGCGGCCGTGTTGCTCTATATGGGCTTTGCGGTCGAATCAGGGCCGGCGGTCGAGGCCTCGATGGGGCCTGAAGATATGGAAGTGGGAGAATAGATCGCTGGTGGCGGACGGATAATGTTTGTTTTTTTCGAGACGAACAATCCGCGATGGCCTTCTTGTGCGGTTCTCGCAGTCGCGGTACGGATGGCTCATGACTATTTTCCAAAAAATTATTGATCGCGAGATTCCAGCGGACATCGTTTTTGAAGATGAGGAAGTGCTGGCATTCCGGGACATCCACCCGCAAGCGCCTACACACATTTTGGTGATTCCTAAAAAGCCAATAGCGTCCATGGCGGTTGCGACTGAAGATGACCAAAGGCTACTTGGAAAGGTCATGTTGGCGGCGGCGAAGGTAGCTAAAGATGCCGGACTCGAGGTCGATGGCTACAGGCTAGTCACGAATATTGGGCAGTATGGAGGGCAGACAGTGTTTCACCTCCACGTCCATGTTTTGGGAGGACGTCAGCTGCTCTCGATGGGCTGATTTTGCAATTTGGACAAACTTAAGGGTTGTCAATGTGCCACTTTGTGGGGCATTCGGTTAGGTGAGCCCCAACTCAAAATTTGGAGATGTCATGAGCACGGCACCCTTCGTTAATGCACCCACTTTTATGAACACTGGTTTACCTCTGTTTGCAGACATGCCATATCGGGTCGCCGATTGGTCAGAGGCCTCGAATCGTTTCGGACGTAAGGAGCTTGAATTGGCTCTGGTCGAGATGCCGGGCCTCGCTGCGCTTAGGGACGAATATAAAGGTCAGAAACCGCTTGCGGGCTCCCGGATTATGGGGTCATTGCATATGACTATTCAAACCGGCGTATTGATCGAAACACTGGTGGAATTGGGCGCCGATGTTCGATGGGTGAGTTGCAACATTTTCTCAACTCAGGACCACGCCGCCACCGCGACAGTGGTGGGCCCAACGGGAACCCTCGACAATCCTGCTGGTGTTCCCGTCTACGCGTGGAAGGGAGAGACGCTTGAGGAGTACTGGTGGTGCACGCTACAAGCGCTCGCTTGGCCCAATGAAGACGGCGCTAATCTGATTCTCGATGATGGTGGTGATGCCACCCTATTGGTCCATCTCGGACATGAATACGAGAAAAAAGGTGAAACCCCCGACCCGAGTACGACCGATGTCGAGGAGATGGCTGTCATTCTCCAAATCCTGAAGGATGTTCGGGAGCAAAAAGGCGACACTTACTGGACCGATATGGCGAAAGGAATCCGTGGCGTTTCGGAAGAGACCACCACGGGCGTACACCGACTCTATGAGCGTACTGAGAATGGAACGCTGCTTTTCCCAGCGATCAACGTCAACGATTCTGTCACCAAGTCCAAGTTCGACAATGTGTACGGATGTCGGCATTCACTTGTCGACGCCATTATGCGGGCCACGGATGTCCTTATTGCCGGTAAGAAAGCGCTCGTTCTCGGCTTCGGTGATGTAGGTAAAGGCTCCGTCGAGTCGCTTCGGGGTCAATCAGCTCGGGTCAAGGTGACTGAAATCGATCCTATCTGTGCGCTCCAAGCGTGCATGCGTGGCCTCGATGTTGTGACCCTCGACGATGAGGTCGCCGACACGGATATCTTTGTGACCACGACAGGTAACTTCGGCATTATCAAGGCCGCAGATATGCTGAAGATGAAGCACAATGCCATTGTCTGCAACATTGGCCATTTCGATAACGAGATCGAAATGGCGGAATTGGAATCCATGCGCGAAAAGGGCGACGTCGAGAAGATCGAGATTAAGCCACAAGTTCACGAATGGAAGTTCAAGAACACAAACCATGGGCCTGATGGCGGCGGCCATAGTATTTTGGTCTTGGCTGAAGGCCGTTTGGTCAATCTCGGTTGTGCAACTGGGCACCCCAGTTTGGTCATGAGCGCGAGCTTTACGAACCAGACAATGGCTCAGATTGAATTGCACGAACGGGCTGAGACCTATGGCGCCAACATCATTGTTGATCCTGCTGGTAAGAAGCCAACCGTCGTGACGCTGCCTAAGTATCTCGATGAAAAAGTCGCCCGCTTGCATCTGGACAAGTTCGGCGTGAAGTTGACGACGCTGAGCCAAGAGCAGGCCGATTACATCGGAGTGCAGGTCGACGGGCCATACAAGCCCGAACACTATCGGTATTGAGTTCTCTATAGGCAGGGCGGCGAACTGATGTTCCCGCCTATGAGCCTTTAGAGGAGTTTTGAATGGCGTCGCTCAGTACCTGTAGTAGGACAGGTGTGCGGATTTGTTTTTTCGCTGAGGCGACGAATTCGTCTGTGTCGATGGCGAATTCTCTTCTGTATCGAATCGCTTGTAGGGCCATATCAAGCCGGTCGCACTCTTTGACAAAGGATGCTTCCGGTGTTTTTCCGTCGGAGTATTCGTGCCAGGCGTCAAGCAGGTGGGCTCGTTCGGAGAACATGTGGCTGGCTGCCTTCAATTCGCGGGCGTATTTTTCGGATTTGGAGATGCCGTCGTGAGGTGTGATGTCGCCGACCATGACTTCCGGCACATCGTGGACCAGCGCCAATTCGAGCGCCCGCAACGTATTGATGTGTTCCGGCGCATGATTGATCACGAGCCACGCCACCCCCCAACTGTGTGCTGCTACGCTTTCTGGCTGCTCTATACCCGCCCTGCGCCACCCTGCTCGTTCGAGGTCCTTAAGCGCTAAAGCGTCTAAAAATAGGTCGCTCACGAACGGACCACTCGGGCGCGTTGGTCTGGCCAGCGCATGCTGAGCAGAATGGGGTCTCTATTTTGCCGGGCCACAAAGTCATCTCGATTTTTGACTCCTGACCAGCCCTCCTGAATCATGCTTTGGGCCACGGCACTTCCAAGATTACTGCCAGGCCCCGGAAGAATCACTACGTCTGGAGCGACTGTCCTCAGAGCGGTACGGATGCAGAGAGTCAGGTCAAAGGTCTCGTGGACTTGCGCCCCAAGCGTGTAATCCCGAAGTTCTTGTGGGGATGCCGAGTGGGGGCGGTAGACTTGACCCAGTCCGTCGACCATCGTGATTCGAGGTGCCCCCCAACGCAAACCGCCCAGGTCTTCAAAGGCGGTTTGGCTTGTGGGCTGCATATGCGGTGTGTGAAAGGCTGAATGCAGCGGTAGGCGCAGTGGAAATTGATAGGATCCTCTTTCGATGGCTGGTAGCTGTTCCGTCGCTTGTTTGAGGGCGCTTTCGCTGCCGCCCAGTACAGCTTGACCGCCCAGTCTGATCGACCAGTGAAGGCCTTCAATGTTGTCGATGGTTTGATCGATGAAAGCCAATGCTTCGGTGTCGACGGTCCAATCTTCTTTGACAAATGGATAGACCATTTGGCCGCCAATGATGTTGCCCACCTGGTACTGGCCCATGGCTTCGATTAACGCTGCGCAATCCGCCATCGGTAAAGCGCCAGCATAGCCAAGGGCGGTGTACCAGCCCATCGAATTGCCGATCACGCCCACAATGTTGAACAGATCCGAATCGACTTGATCAAGGTCAGCGAGCGATACTCCAGCCGTTAAGCTGCTCGCATTTTCGCCCCGAACGTGGAATTTACTGGAGAACTTCTCTTCGGCGTCCATCTGAGTCACGGTGGGTCGATTGGAATCGGTTCGAGCCGCGTCGAAAATGGCAAGAGAGGGACTGTCGAGCCCCTTGAGCGAGCCCAGAGAGTCACGAGAGTAGGAACCGCGTCCCGGACACAAGACCAGTGCACGTTTCATGAGTTCACCAGATCCTTGGCAGCAGTCTCGATATCGTTTTCGCTCACCAGTACCAGATTGGCTGCTGCCCCCAATGGAATGTAGGTGTCGACACCGGTGACTCGCTTCATCTTTACCGCCGGGCAGCGTTCGACCAAGGCTGTCATGATGCCTTCGGCCATTCCCCCGGTTTCTCGACATTCGTCCACGACGAGAACTCTACCTGTGGCTTCGGCTTCTCGGACCATGTCATCGATAGGCAGCGGGTTGAGCCATCGAATATCGACGCATCTGACGTGGATACCCACTTCTGCGAGTCGTTTTGCGACCCGCAAACTCATCCAGTGCCCGTTCCCGTAGCTGATGATGGTGAGATCCTCGCCTTCGCCCCAGGTTCGAGCGGAACCGATGGGTACGCTGAAGTCTGCGTCCGGATAGGCGAATGACCACAGCCCATCCTTTTCTTCATGCAGATCCTTGGTCATATATAGGGCGATGGGTTCAATGAAGGCACTTACGCGCCCATCGATCTTTGCCGCAGCCACCACAGTCCGCATCATGCCGACTGCATCCTCGCCATTGCTCGGGCAGGCCATGATGAGCCCGGGAATCTCTCTTAGTGATCCGACAGAGTTGTCGTTATGGAAATGACCGCCAAAGCCCTTCTGATACGCCAAGCCTGCGATACGGACGACCATGGGATTTGAATACTGTGCATTCGAAAAGAATTGGAGAGAGCAAGCTTCTCCTCGGATCTGATCAATCGCGTTGTGCAGGTAGGCCAGGTATTGAATCTCTGGCATGGGAAGCATGCCCATCTGTGCTGCGCCCAGTGCCACTCCCAAGATGGATGTCTCGTCGAGCAAAGTGTTGAATACACGGCCCACGCCCGCTTTTTCTTGGAGGCCGGCGGTGACATGGTAGACGCCACCCTTTCTGGCGACATCTTCGCCAAAAATACAAAGTTCTGGATGTTTGACCAGCATGTCCCCGAGTGCACGATTCAGGAGCATGGCCATGTGTCTAGGCCGCTCCTCTTCCGGAAGTCGCCCATGAAAGCTTTTCCGCTCTTCCGCGGTGGCTTGACGTTGGGCCTCTGCGGTGACGGCTTCAGGATGATGGGGTGCGAGCGGTTGGATAATGTCCTCCACCCGGGTCAATTTGGGGCGTGAGACGGCTTCTCGTGACAGTGCGGTTGTGGTGGCTCTGGCCGACTCATAGATGTCGAGAACCTGGTCTGGAGTCAGTGCACCGCTTTCTATGAGCATCAGCGCCGTATTCAAAAGAGGGTCTTGGGCTTCTGCGCCCACGATCTCTTGCGTCGAGCGATACAGCTGTTCGACATCCGATCCGGCATGGCCAAGCAGACGGACCAACTTCAAGTGAAGAAAGGCGGGTTTCCGTGTTTCTCGAGCATGTTCGACCGCATCATAAGCGGCCTCATAAGCGTCGACGAGGTCCAATCCATCCGCCCCAAAATAGGTGACCCAGGGATCGGCGCGAAAACGATCTTCCACCCACCCCGTGGGAGTGCGTACACTGATGCCAAGACCGTTGTCCTCGCAGACAAAAACAATGGGGCAAGGCAGGTTTTGGTGGGTCGCCATCGCCGTCGTGTTGAAGGCCGCGCACGCAGTGGCATGATTAGACGAAGCATCTCCAAAGGAGCAGATCACAATACTGTCGTCTGGGACGGGTGAGGTGAGTCCAACCCGCTTTTGTCTCCCCATCATAAATGCTGCGCCGACAGCCTTAGGCAGATGAGACGCTATTGTGGACGTTTGAGGCGGAACCCAAAGATCGACCGACCCGAACACCTTGTGCCTACCCCCAGCAATGGGTTCATCGGATGAGGCGCATAGCCCCAGCAAGACGTCGAAAACAGGACTTTGACCCTTCACCAGGCTAGCCCTGTGTATGAAAAACCCGCCCGATCGATAGTGAAGGAAGGCCGGATCGGTATGACGAGTGGCGGCCGCCACCACGGCGTTGACCTCATGTCCTGACGAGCCAATCGTATAAAAGGATTCGCCTTCAGCTTTCAGCGATCGACTGATCAAATCGAGATGTCGGCTCGCCACCATGGATTCGAACAGCTGAATGGCTCGGCGGCCCGTGAGGCGAAAACCGGTCCGAATGGGTTGATCAAGATCTTCCCGAGCTTGTCGGGCCTCCACTGAGCGGACCCGCTCGGTAAAGTTCTGGTCTACGATTTTTGCGCGACTGACTGCCATAAAAAACCTTTAAAAACAGCAACCTGGCTAAAATTTCTTCTTAGGGAGGGGAACGCCTGCCGCTTTGGCTGCTCGAGCCACTGCGGTGACGAGGTTCTTGTCTTCTGATGCATCCGCGATGTCGTGTGCGGCTCGGATGGCCGAGTCCTCTTGACCTTTGATACGAGCCAGTGCCAGCAAAGCAAAGATTTCATCTCGAGAGTTGCCCATGGATTGAGCCTCGATGCGTGCTTTTCGTGCCAGCCGTGCCCCTTCTTGGGTATCACCCGAATTGATCGCGGATACCGCGCGACCCAGTAGGGTGTCGGGCAAGGGCATTTCGGCTGCATTCTGTTGGGCCACCTTGCCGGTCACAATGGCGGCCTTCAGTTGTTTCAAGGCGGGTATAGCGTCTGTTTCTCCAGCCGCTTGGGCCAGGGAAAGAGCCTGTCGGATGGCCGTTGAGGCGAGAGCCAAGTCTCCTTGAATCTGATGGGCTTGGGCCGTCCAGGCCGCGTGCCTCGCTCGCAGAGAGGGGCGATCACCGATGAGCGGCTCGAGGCTCTTGCTGAGCGCCATGGCTTCATCGCCATCTTGTCGAGCAAGGGCTTGAACCAGAGCCACGGCGAGCTCGTCGGCCTCGCCTGTGACGGTGACTTCAGCCATGGGCCATTCCCAGGGCTTGTAGGGCAAGCTCGGCGGCTGCGTCTTCCAGATCCAGGGGTACGGGATGTTCACCCGCACTGAGGCGCTGACTGGAAAGCCATTCCAATGTGAGTCCCAGGAGTGCGAAATGCAGCAATACGGGCTCGGGGGAGCCAGCGTTGGTGACAATATTGAGCGGATTACCCTTGGCCAAAACAGCGACGGTGGGCCCATCTTCAAGGCTGTATCGCACCACGTGATCCGACACCTGGTCGACCGCGTTTGAGGCGGCCCGGATTCCTTTAACGTCGATCTCGTCGCTCCCATGTCCTGCGTTTACCAGGACGAGTCCATTCCGAGCAGTTCGAAGTTTCTCAACATTTAGGGCACTTTTACGGCCGGTGCAGGTCACGACAACACCCACGCGACCCAAGCAATCTTCAAGGCTGGGGGTAGGGTATCCATCGTAATGGGCTACCAGTCGACGAATAGGGCTGGGTTCTATGACCTCGCAGTTGGCCCCGGCTGCGCGGGCATAGGCGGCGACCCCTTTGCCGACAGGGCCATAGCCCACCACGGCGACGCGGCGCCCCGAAAGATGCATGCCGGTTTGAGTTTGTATGGCGTGCCACAGTCCCTCACCGACACCATGTCGATTTTCAATGGCCGGCTTTAGAAGCCCGTCGTTGATATTGACGACACCAAATGGAAGGCTCTCCAGGGCGCGAAGTTTGCTCACGCCCGACCGAGTGACTTCGATGGCACCTTGTAAGTTTTCGATCAGGTCGGGATCGGATTTGGCTAATGCCGACATGATCTCAGCGCCGACGTCAGCGATCAGATTGGGTTTGTGTTTGAGGGCTTCCCGGTAGGCGTCATTTCGATTGCCCAGCGTATAAACGGTCACACCATTATCGCGGAGCATTTGAACAACGCCCTGATCGGTCGTGGCGTCATTGACGCTACATACGACCCATTCCCCGCCGCCTAGAGTGAGTTCCCGGACAAGGGCCCCTGTTAAGGTGGTCAGGTGTCCAGAAACGGCGATGGTTTTACCTTCAAATGGACGCGCCGCAGCGATTCGGTTTCCGAGAATGGTCATGATCGGAAAGAAAGCATTGATTCGCGATATCTCAGCGGCGGCACGGGTTGCGCGTGGGTCGGATGCCATGAATACCTCGAGCTTCGGCTTGGCCTATCCTGTGGTTGTGGTTTCGGGTATGTAGAATTCAGGGCAAAGTGAGCGCTCTCAAGTCAGATGGAGGCGGCGGGCCTAATGGTGAACGCTCTAGTTACTCGGCGAAGCATATTGATCGGAGGCGTCACGGCTGGCGGGTTGATGGCTGTTGGAGCCTCCATATTTATAGGGAGTGAGGTGGCTCCGGGCTTCATGGTGCTGTCTCAAATTGAAAGCGATGTGGTGGAGCAGGCAGCGCGTGTGCTTTTCCCCCCTGGGTTTTTCCCCTCCATTGGCGGCGATGGGGCGACAGCGCCAGAGGTAGACTGGCTGCTATCGGAGGTGATCGATCCTCCGGCAGTCGTCCCATTTCGTTCCATGTTGAGTGCACTGGAGTGGGGGACACTCGTATCGCGAGGGACTCGTTTTTCGAAACTGACGCTTGAGGAGGCAAAAGATGTTTTGGACATCTGGGCCTCGGAAAACCCGGCACCGCGGCGGGTGGCCTTTGATTCGTTGCAAGCGGTCTTGGGGATGGCATTCCTGAGGCGGCCTGAAGTGAATTCTGCTATCGGTTGGAGAGCGGGGTGCTTCGGATGAAAAGGGGATTCAGCCATTACAGCCCGGATGAGGAGTGGGAAGCCGATGTGGTGGTGATCGGTGCAGGCGCGGGTGGGTCCGCCGTCGCTACGGCGCTTTCAGAGGCCGGCCTGTCGGTGATCGTCCTTGAAGCGGGAAGCCACTGGGAGCCGAGTGAATTCAAACAGGATTCGGCGTGGTCTCTCCGAAACCTGTACCAAAATCGAGGCATGCGTACGACGGTGGGGAACTGTGTGATCCCGGTGCCGGGAGGGAGGGGCGTCGGTGGAAGCACGCTGATTAACAGTGCAATCTGCTTTCGTACGCCAGACGCGATTCTTGATGACTGGGTAGAGAATCACGGTTGCCGCCGTTTGGAGAAATCTAAAATCGGCCCGCTTCTCGATCGTGTCTGGCAAACGCTCGGTGTGTCCGTCAATCCGGTGGCATTTCAGCGAACCAACAATCTAATTTTCAAAACCGGTGCAGATGCCCTCGGCTTGCCGGGCGACTGGCTACCGAGATCGGCTCCAGGTTGCATCGGTTGTGGAGTCTGCCAGATGGGGTGCCCAACGGGCGGAAAACTGTCTGCCGATCGGTCCTTCCTGCCGATTGCCCTGAATACGGGAAACTGTTCCGTTCATGCGGACTGCCGGGTCGAGGGGGTCGAGACGGAAGGGGGAAAGGTGGTGTCTGTTTTAGGGCGTTTTATGGACCCCAAAAGCATGACTGCGAAAGGTCGATTCCGGGCCCGAGCCAAGGCTTTTGTGTCGAGCGCAGGCCCCATAGGCACACCTCGGTTTTTGTTAAGCACCGGCCTGACCGATGACCGGGTGGTGGGGCAGAGCCTTTACATTCACCCCACCAGTGGTCAAATGGCCCGGTTTGAGCAAGAAATCAAACCATGGCACGGCGTCACGCAGGGCTACTGCGTTGACCGTTGGGATGAGGGGTATCTGCTGCAGGTGTATTCCGTTTCCCCGGACCAACTGTTTATGGCGATGCCCTATTCTTTAGGGAGTACTCGACTGGAAGCGATTCGAGACTTTAAGAATATGGCCTTGGCTGGGCCTCTGGTTCACGATGAGGACAGCATGGGTCGGGTGACCCTGTCTGGTCTCATGTACGTTTTAGGTGATGGCGATCGAAGGCGCTTGTTGGCCGGTATACGAGAAACGGCACGAGTATTTTTTGCCGCTGGAGCGATCGAGGTGTACACCGGTATCGTGGGGAGTAAGCCCATCCAGTCCGTCGCGGATATCGATGCTGCCGTCAGGGATGACATCCCCGCCAGAGACCTCTACCTGTACGCGAGCCATCCCATGAGTACTGCTCGGATGGGAGACGATCCCGAACGTGCCGCGGTGGACCCGGATGGTCGTGTTTATGGATGGGATAATCTATACGTCGCTGACGCCAGCGTGTTTCCCACATCCCTGGGAGTCAATCCTCAGGTGTCGACGATGGCCATTGGGCTGACCGTCGGCGCCGCGGTAGTCGAGGAGATTTGATGACCTGTTGATGGCCAGGGTCGTCATCGGGCGCCATCTACTCCGATTGAGATTCGATCCATTGAACCAGCGCCGACAGCGCGTCGGCTCTTTGCTTGAACCACCGCGTTCCTTCCCGACTCCAAAGCAAAATGTCCTCCTCAAGGCGGCCGATGGTATTGGCGAATACGAGGGCGCTATCGGTTCGCTCGGCTTGGGATTGTGCGATGGCTTCGAGGGCCCCCCTTTCGGTGCCTGGTGGGGCCGCCTTGAACGACACAACAATGGCTTCGTTGGACCAGCTCCGAATTGCATCCAAGATTTTTGGAGTGGGAATGAGTGTCAGAGTGATTTCGTTTTGCCCAGAAGGGAGCTTGGCGGTCGGGTCGATTGTTTTAGCGCTATAGTCGCCCACGGCGGCGGCATGAATGACCATACCGTCTGGATGTTTCTCCACCCATGATCGCATTTTGGACATCAGATCTTCGGTGGTCGAAAACTCTTGGGTGGACGTACCCGGGTCACATCGGGACAGCGCTTCTGGACTACCCAGCACGGTCACACCACCGAACTTGGAAAGCTCTGAGGCCAGCCACGCGCCGGTTCTCCCCGACGAGTTCGCGGAAATGAAACGCATGGAGTCGATCGGGTTCCGCGTCGCTCCGGCAGTGACCAATATTTCTGTCATGGGCCCTCTAAGTTTGCGCTTTCGTAGCATGAGAGTATCTCAGGTACATGAAATCAGAGCTGCCAGCACCGATTTTCTGGGCGGGGTTTACCGCATCGTTGGTCTTTGGATGGTGGACTTTGCCAGTCATCGAGCACCCTATGGGGTCAGATTGGGGCCACTATTTCACTGCGGCGGAGTTTATTTGGAACCCCATCGATGGAATCGCATATCCTGATTTTCGGAAGCCCTGGTTCGGATGGATTTTAGGGGGAATCGGGCAACTCTTTGGCTATTTGGCGGCCGGTCAGACGATTGGAAAGTTGGCGCTCATGGCCATGATAGGCGCCTCGGCGCTGGCGGCTGCGGCTTTGGCGGATCGGTGGGCTGCCCTGGTGGCGTCCTGGACCGTTGTTTTGATGCCGCTGGCGATGGATGGGGCTTTATGGGTCAACCACTACCCGTTGCTGGGTGCAACAGTGGGACTGGCCTTCGCAGCCGGTGCCGCCGCATCCCGGTGGCCAGGATTGGGCTGGGTGGCGGTGGCTGGACTGGCTGCCGGGGCTTCTTGGGCATTGGACTTTCGAGGGGCCGTGGCCATTCCGGTCGTCGTGGCGTTGGTGATTCTGGGTTCACAGGGTTTGGGATGGCGCATGGCGATAGGCCGCGTGGTTGTCTTGGCCAGCATGATGGGGGGGCTCGCTGCCCATGATGTGTGGCTACAGCGAACCTTCGATGTTCCCCAGCTCGAGGTCGAACAGCAGCTTCGAGTCCAGCGAAAGGGAACGTTGCAGCAAATTGCTCAGGGTACTGTGGGCGACGACAAGGTTCGGCAGTTGTGTGAGAACGAGGCTCTCAAGTCTTTTGAGTTGTCTTCGGTGATGACACCGTGCGGCATATCCTTGCGCTCGTCCAACATACAGCGTCTGGCCTCGATGAGGCTGATTCCAGCTCCGGTGGTCCTGCTCTTCGGGATCTTGTCGATCATTCCGATGGCATGGTCTCGTCGGGGGCTTCTCCGTTCGGCTTTGGCGCCTTGCATCGTGTACCTGCCACCCCTGCTCTCGATCGCTGCGGGAATGGGGTGGGTCACCTATTTCGACCGATATATTTTACCTTTCACTGTCGTTTTAGCCGTGTTTGTCCCGGTAAGCATCAGTCGGTTTGTCGGGATCTTGCCCTTGGGGAGGTGGCGAGGTCTGACCTCTTTCGTCTTGGCCTCACTGGTTCCCATTTTGATGTGGCCGGGCTTGGATGCGCGTGATTTGGATGCGCCAGAGTCTGCCCGGTCCTCGGAATATCATGCGGGTATTTTGGCGAAATGGGTCGACACGAGCCTGGAAAATGGTGATGGGGTCATCGACTGCGCTGGGTTGGCCATCGACAGTTTACTGCTCCCTTCAAGGATCGATTATATTCGTTTCCCGCCAGGGGATTCGGAATGCATCGCGCTGGTAAAACAGCCGCCGGTGCATGTGGGTAGGACCTATTTGATCACTATGCATCGAGATATACCACCGCATGCCCGTGCAACAGATTTACCCTTTGATCCCCGAGCTGTGGAAGCGGTCGGATGGGTGGATATTTCAGAAGGCTTACCGCTGGAAGGATTCCGCCTGTGGGTGGCTCGATGAAACGCGGTTTTTATCGGATCGTGATGAGCGTATTCATCGTCATTTACATGGCGACAGCGGTGGCCTCTCACAACAAAAAAAGTGAACTGGGCGGCGCTATCTATCGACAATTCCGTTGGATGCACACGACCCTTTGTTTTTGGCAAAACTGGGCGATGTTTGCACCTCCGCCGGGAAGCACGTCTTGGCTTTTGTTGGAAGGTACGACAAAGAATGGGGAAAAGGTCGAGCTGGAGCCTTTGAATCGGCCGATTGACAAGCCGTACTTCAAGTGGCGGTACGACCGTAAACAAAAACTCAGCCTATCGGCCTATCAGAAGAGCCGGAAGGCGCTGAGAAAAAGCATTGCGTCCTACGCGTGCAATCGTTCAAAAAAGGAGGGCGTCCCCCTCAAGTCTGTGACGTTATTCCGTGACCGAACCTGGGCCATAAGGCCGAGTAAGCGGTGGAAGAATCCCGACACCAAGCCGAGGCACCTGCGGAAAGACGTGGGTGAATTCAAATGCCGTTAAGAGATATTCTTCGTGGTTTAGCCGCCTTTTGGCGTTTCTGGACTTGGTTTTGGTTTAGACCGATCAGCGCAAAAGGCACAGGAGTGATGCGGATCCTTCTCGGCCTGATGTTTGTGATGACGACGTTGGACATCTTTCCCGATTTGGCCGTGCTTGCAGGTCCCGATGGGATTTTTCATGAAAGCTCAGCTCGGCGCGGCTTCCGTCTGTCCAGGTGGACCTATTTCGATCACATCGACTCCATGACGGGAATCTATTTTGTCCAGGGTGTAGCCCTGGTGGCCAATGTCCTATTTATGTTGGGCTATAAAAGCCGGACCATGGGTTTGATTAGTGTGCTGGCCCACAGTGCCATCTACCAACGAAATTCTTGGTTTATGAATGGCGGAGACCGGTTGGTTCGAGAATTTGGTTTTTATCTCTGCCTGGTCCCGTGTGGGGCGTCGTTATCGATCGATGCCTGGCTGAAAAACCGCAAACTGCTGCGTCAGGGGCTGAAACCGTTGATTAAGCCCATGATCCCTATATTTGGCCTACGGGTCATCCAAATACAGATCGCATTTGTCTATTTTATTTCGGGAATTGATAAGGCCGCATCGGGGTCCTGGCAGCGAGGGAGCGCGCTTTACTACTCACTGTCGACTGACAACTACCTTCGATCGGATTGGCTGGTAGCTCCGCTGCTCGATCACCAGTTTGGCTACGACCTTTTGAAGGTGGGAACCTTCATCACCGTCTATTGGGAGCTGTCGTTCTGGCTGCTCGTTTTATGGCGGCCGACCCGATGGCTGGGTTTGGTCCTGGGCGTTTTAATCCATGGTGGGATCCATTTGACCTTGATGGTGGCGTACTTTTCAGCCGCGAGTTTATGGGCTTACATCGCTTTTTTACCCTACGACTGGGTGGAGCGAATTGAAGCCTGGTGGCGTCATCGACGCCTGTCTCGATCAGAGATCTAAAATTCAAAGAATCTCCCCCGTGGTCGTTTGGACCTGAGGCCGTTAACCGGGGAATCCTTGTTGAACGATTTAGGAGTCCACCCATGTTCACCCACTTACGCAAACTGGAAGCAGAAAGCATCCACATTATGCGTGAAGTCGCGGCTACCGCTGAAAACCCGGTCATGTTGTATTCTGTCGGGAAAGACAGCTCGGTCATGTTGCATCTGGCGATGAAGGCCTTTTACCCGTCCAAGCCTCCATTTCCTTTGATGCATGTGGATACCACCTGGAAGTTTCGGGAGATGATCGCCTTTCGAGACCAAATGTGCAAAGACCTGGGTTTAGACCTGATTGTTCACATCAACGAAGATGGTGTTCGAGAGGGTGTCGGTCCCTTCACGCACGGTTCGGCCGTTCACACCGACATTATGAAAACGGTCGGACTGAAACAGGCCTTGGACAAACACGGTTTTGATGCTGCATTCGGTGGAGCCCGTCGCGACGAAGAGAAATCCAGAGCGAAGGAACGGGTTTTCTCTTTTAGATCCGCGCAACATCGCTGGGATCCAAAATCGCAGCGGCCGGAGATTTGGAACGTTTACAACAGCCGAATCAATCAAGGTGAGTCGATCCGGGTCTTTCCAATCAGCAACTGGACTGAGCTGGATATCTGGCAATACATCCACCTTGAGCAAATCCCGATTGTCCCCTTGTACTTCTCCGCTAAGAGACCTGTTGTTGAGCGCGATGGGGTCTTGATTTTGGTGGATGATGACCGCTTGCCCATGAATGAGGGCGAAGTCCCCATGGAGAAGATGGTCCGGTTCCGTACCCTTGGTTGTTATCCGCTGACGGGTGCTGTGGAGTCCGAAGCCACCACGCTCCCCGAAATCATTCAGGAAATGCTCCTGACCACCACCTCCGAACGGCAAGGACGGGTAATCGATTTTGATTCCAGCGCGTCGATGGAGAAGAAAAAGCAGGAGGGCTATTTTTAATGGCCCACAAAGATGATCTGATCGCTGAAGACATCCTGGCCTATCTCGAGGCTCAGGAAAACAAGTCGCTGTTGCGTTTTATTACCTGTGGCTCTGTGGATGATGGCAAGTCGACCTTGATTGGGCGTTTGCTCTTTGAGTCCAAGCTGCTCTTTGAGGACCAGTTGGCCGCCCTTGAGGCCGACTCCAAGAAAGTGGGTACTCAAGATGGTGAAATCGACTTTGCTTTGCTCGTCGATGGATTGGCCGCCGAGCGGGAACAAGGCATCACCATTGATGTTGCCTATCGATTCTTTTCCACGGACCGCCGGAAGTTCATCGTGGCGGATACGCCGGGTCATGAACAGTACACACGAAATATGGCGACCGGGGCATCGACAGCGGAGCTTGCTGTTCTACTGATTGACGCTCGGCATGGACTGCTGACCCAAACTCGTCGACACAGCTACATCGTCTCGATGCTCGGCGTGCGCAATCTGGTACTCGCGATCAACAAAATGGACCTCGTCGATTACTCCGAAGAGGTCTACAACTCCATTATTGAGGAGTACAAGGTCTTCGCTGAGGCATTGGATGTGGAGACCATTCAGGCCATCCCCGTGTCCGCTTTGCGAGGGGACAACGTGACTGAGGCCGGGCCCAATACGCCTTGGTATTCGGGTCCGACATTGATGGAATATCTGGAGACCATTCCCGTAGGTGATCGCGCCATTCAGGACAGCTTTCGCATGCCGGTTCAGTGGGTGAATCGCCCCAATCTGGATTTCAGGGGATTTTCCGGGCAGGTCGCGTCGGGTCAAATAAAGCCCGGCGACAAAGTCAAATCGATCCCCAGTGGAACGGAGAGCACGGTCGCGCGTATCGTCACGCATGATGGCGATCTTGAACTCGCTCACGCGGGCCAGTCCGTCACCATTACACTCAACGATGAGATCGATGTCTCAAGAGGTGATGTATTGGTCACCGCCGACGACCCGTGCGGTGTGGCGGACCAATTTCAAGCACACATCTTGTGGATGAGCGAAAAAGAGATGATGCCGGGCCGGCCCTACATCATGAAAATAGGGGCACGAGATGCCACGATCACGCCCACTGATCTCAGGCATAAGGTCAATGTGAACACCCTGGCTAAAGAAGCCTCGAAGACCTTGGCGCTCAACGAAATTGGGGTCTGTAACGTCAGTGTGGACCGGAACATTGCCTTTGATGCCTACACCAAGAACCGATCGACTGGTGGATTCATCATGATCGATCGCATGACCAACAATACGGTCGGTTTGGGTCTCATCAACTTTGCTCTTCGGCGAGCGTCGAACATTCATTGGGAGGCCATGGATATCGACAAGTCTGCCCGAGCGGCGAGCAAGGGCCAAAAACCCGTCATTCTCTGGTTCACTGGGCTGTCTGGAGCCGGTAAGTCAACCATTGCGAACTTGGTCGAGAAGCAGCTCCACGCTCGAGGGAACCACACCATCATTTTGGATGGAGACAACGTTCGTCACGGATTGAACCGCGACCTGGGCTTCACTGAGGCTGACCGTGTCGAAAATGTTCGTCGGGTCTCAGAGGTGTCAAAGCTGATGCTCGACGCTGGACTCATCACTCTGTCTAGTTTTATTTCGCCGTTCCGCTCTGAGCGGAAAATGGCCCGAAACCGTGTGGAAGACGGAGAGTTCTGCGAAATCTTTGTGGATACGCCGTTGGAGATTGCCGAAGCAAGAGATGCCAAGGGTCTGTATAAAAAGGCGCGGGCTGGTGAGATCAAGAACTTCACCGGAATTGACAGCCCATATGAGGCTCCGCAAAGTCCAGAGATTCATCTCAAGATGGCGGATCTGACGGCTCAAGAGGCCGCGGGCATCATCGTCGATTGGTTAGAGCAAAACGGATACCTTGGCTAAACGGTTTTCGGCACCTCAGTCTCGATCATTTGAGCGACCACATCGACCCACTGGGGGTCGCTGTTTAGGCAGGGGACCAGACGAAAGTCTTCACCTCCGGCTTCGATAAATTCTTCCTTCGCCCGGATGCCAATTTCTTCCAGGGTCTCGAGGCAGTCTGATACAAAACTAGGGCAGCTGACCAGTAGCCTGCGGACCCCTTGTTCAAGCAGTTCTGGAATGATTTCATCGGTGTAAGGCTTAATCCAAGGTGTTCGACCGAGTCTAGATTGAAACCCTTGAGAATAGTGCGCTGGGTCCAGCTGCAACCGTTCTGCGATTCCCCTTGTGGTGGCATAGCATTGTGCTCGATAGCAACTGCGATTGGCCGAGTTGATCTCATCACAACACGACGCATTCACCAGGCAGTGCTCGCCGCTCCGATCGGATTTACGGACGTGGCGCTCGGGCAGACCGTGATAGCTGAATAGGATGTGATCGGGCTGGAAGTCTTGCCGATGGGTACCGATTGTCGCGGATACGGCGTCCAAATACCCGGGGTGATCATAGAAGTCCGGCAGGACTTGCAAAGGCGGGACAATCGCCCGCTCTGCCGCTCCCTCATAAAGTTTGGCCAGCGCCGTCCCTGTCGAAGACATCGCATATTGAGGATACAGCGGGAAGACGACAATCTCGTCGACGCCGGCTTCGTCCAACTCAGCCAGCGCATCGGGAATGGAGCCCGTCCCGTACCGCATCCCAAGCGCGACCTTATAGTTTTGGCCTAGTCGCGCTCCGAGTGCCACGGCGAGATCCTCGCTGTGAATCCTCAATGGCGAACCCGCTTCGGTCCAAATCTGTCGGTAGGCCTCCGCAGATTGCGCGGGTCGGCGAGGGAGGATGATCAGATTGAGGAGCGCCCATCGAGCAACGGGATGGATGTCCAACACCATTGGATCGAAGAGAAACTCACGCAGATAGCGCCGTACCGCTGTTGGGGACGGATCATCCGGGGTTCCGAGTTGAAGAAGAAGCACACCTTTCATGTCCGTGAAGTTAGTGGATTGGCAGCGTCTCGACCAGGGGGAGTCATGCGAGTTTTGATTACAGGTGCTTCTGGCTTTGTGGGAAAAGCCCTGGTGGCGAGACTCCTGGATGGGGGTCACGACGTTGTGGCCGTGTCGAGAAGCCCAC
>Ga0163180_10000257_pt1 | contig 30231 bp, 31 predicted proteins | sample AtlANTMetagenome_2_FD_109647 | JGI IMG/M metagenome (GOLD analysis project Ga0163180, IMG submission 109647) | Marine eukaryotic phytoplankton communities from the Atlantic Ocean - Atlantic ANT 4 Metagenome | ecosystem: Environmental > Aquatic > Marine > Oceanic | place: North Atlantic Ocean...
AGATACCGCCTCTAGTGATGATGCCTTATTACATTTTAGCCAACATGTTGATTTTGATATTTTAGTATTTTTACAACCTACCTCTCCATTAATATTATTTAATGATATTAATACAGGTTTAGATTTAATGAAACAATCTAAGTATGATTCACTGTTTAGTGTTTATAAGGAACATTGGATTCCAAGATGGAGTTTAAATTTAGAACCTTATAATTGGGATACAAAAAAACGTCCTATGAGACAAGAAAAAGAAGAATTATTAGTTGAAAATGGAGCTATTTATATCTCAACGCGAGCTCAGTTATTAAGTTCTAAGTTGCGTTATGGTGGTAAAATAGGATATATTGAAATGCCCTTACAGCGCAGTTTTCAAATTGATACATATGATGATATGGAATTAATAAAAAAATTATTATGATTAATCAAAAAATATTAAACAAAGCTAAACGGATTAAATTAATTGCTACAGATATTGATGGTGTTTGGACTGATAGCAAGATGTATTATAGTGAAGCAGGTTTGTATATGAAAGCTTTTTCAACATATGATGGTTTAGGCGCAAGCTTAGCATTAAAAAATAATTTTATCATTACAATGATTACTAGTGAATATGAGCATTTAGATATTTTATATAAGAGAGCTAAAAAATTAAAAATTAAAGAAATTTATACAAATGAGCATGATAAATTAAATCGTTTAAAATATGTTATGAAAAAATATAATTTAACATCTGAAAACATTGCATATATTGGAGATGATTTAAATGATTTAGAAGCATTACAGTTTGCAGGATTTTCAGCAAGCCCATCTAATGCTCCAATTTTAAATTATTATGAGCCAGATTTTATTACATGTAAGGCTGGTGGTCAAGGAGCATTTCGGGAATTAGTTGATTTGATTTTGAAGGCCTATAATATTACGCCTAGATATTAATGGGCTTTTACATAATATATGTTTTATTCAGCCCAATTGTTTGGTTAATAATTTTATTTTTATCCTGTTTTTCTTCTAAAATTAGAAGTAATTATTTTTCATTTTATCAATATCTAGAAAGTACCAAACGCTATATTTCTATTAATAAACATAATAAAGAAGTTTTGTTGTTTCATGCAGCGTCTGTTGGAGAATATGAACAAATACAACCTATATTACGGTTAATAAATAGAAATAAATATTTTGTTGTTCAATCCTTTACCTCCCCTTCTATTTTTAATCAAGAAAAAGATACGACGCTTTATGATGTTGCCTGTTATCACCCTTTTGATTTACCTTGGTTATCTATACAATTTTTTTTATCACTTAAGCCTTCTAAATATATTATTACACGACATGATATTTGGCCAGGTCATATTGTTATTGCTAAAATTTTTAAAATTTCTCTTTATTACATTAATGGCAATATTCATCAACATTCTATTTGGTTAAGGTGGTATATGAAATTTATATCTTATTATCTGTTTAATAAGTTTAATAAAATTATCGTTCCATCCAATAATATAGCACAACATTTAAAACAATTAAATATACCTGAAAATAAAATTGTTATTTGCCGTGATTCAAGGTTTGATCAAATTGTTTATCGAAAAGATAATAAAAAAAATCTTGGTAGTATATCTAATTTATTTGTTGATTCTGAAGTTATATTATTTGGTAGCATTGATATTAATGATGAAAATATCATTTTTAATTCTTTAAAACATATTTTCCCTAAAGGAACACAGGATTTAATAGATCAAAATAAAAAACTTATTTTTGTTCCACATGAAACAGATGAAAAAACAATTTCCAGACTACAAGATAGATTAAAACACTTATCATTTCAATATTCTATTTATTCTACATCGCTATTTGATAATAATTCTGTGATTATTATTGATACTGTAGGCATATTAGCTAATTTATATGAATATAGCAATATAGCATATGTTGGAGGGGGTTTTTCTAGAGGAGTACATTCTGTATTAGAACCAGCTATTTATAATTGTTATATTGGATATGGCCCAAATATTGAAATGTTAGATGAAGCAAAATTATTAATAAATCAAGACTATGCAACACTGATCTATGATGTTAAAGATATGAACTCATTTTTATTATCTTCTGCTAATCCAAAAAATAATAATTTGTTTGATGTGGACAGCTCTCATATAATTTTAAAAGAAATTTTATGTTAAGGCACGGTTTACTGATACTGTATATATTGTTTTGCAGTCTTTTATTTGCAGAAGGAGAAAAATTTATTTATCAAACTAAATTTAGAAACTTAAGAGTAGGGAATACACAGGTTAATATAACCCCTGCTATTCAAAATGATGTCAAGAAGGTTATTTTAACTATTAATTCCTCTACTAATAAAATTGTTGATTTAGTGTATAAATTACGTCATTTTTCTACTATTATTGTTAATGCTGCTGATTTTTCTTTAATAACAACTACAAAAAAAATACAGCAAGGGAAATATATTGATTCTTATACAGCTACCGTGGATTATAATCTAAAACAGATTCTTTATCAAAATACAAAAGATATTAATTATAAACAGTTAGAAAATCAATTAATTTTACCTATTAATAGCCCAGTATATGATCCTTTTAGTATAGTATATTATTTACGAAATTTTAATTTGCATATTGGAGAAACATATAATTTTATATCTTATAATAAGAAAAAAACACGTGATATTGATTTATATGTAGAAAAAATAGAAAAGCTACGTACTCCTTATTTAACTGCAGATTGTTTTGTGGTAGTTCCACGTCATAGGGGAGATGGTCCTTTATTAAAGAATCAAGGTGAAATGAAAATTTGGTTTACGGCTGACAGTAATCAGTTTCCTATCAAAATTCAACAAAAGATGACACATGGTATTATGGAATTAAATTTAAAAGACTATGTTAAAAAATAATCATATTTTATTTATTGTTAATCCTATTAGTGGTATTAAAAATAATCAAGTGATTGCAAAACAAATCATTCAGATTTTAAATGATAATCATATAACTGTCGATACCATATATACTAAGCATAAAAATTATGCAAAAGAGTATATATTAAATATGAAAAACCCTTTATATACTAGTATTTTAATATTAGGTGGAGATGGCACAATAAATGAAATTTTAAATGGAATATTATTAAGAAAAGATAGATATCTTCCAATATTTGGTTTTCTTCCTGGGGGAACGGGAAATTCTGTATTACATGATTTAAATTATCTAGACCCTATTTCAGCTTTAGCCCCTATATTAAATAATTCTATAAAATATATTGATGTAATGTCTTTGACATTTAATCATCATGTTGAATATTCTATTAATATTTTAGGCTGGGGTTTAGTTTCAGATATAGCGATTTTAGCTGAAAAATTACGATTTATAGGACAAATTAGATATGATCTAGCAAGCTTATATTATATTATGAAATTAAAAGCACGTGATTGCCAATTGATTATTGATAATAAATTATATCATGATAAATATATTTTTATATTAATACAAAATACCATTCATACAGGCAAGGGGATGAAAGCCGCACCAAATGCTATATTAGATGATGGCTTGATTGATATTGTATTTGTTAATCAAGCAGCGAATAGATTTGAATTAATTAAGTTGCTTGCTAAGTTGTCAAGTGGTACACATATTCAATCTGAATATGTACAATATAAACAAGTCCACAAAATCAAGTTATTACCCACAGTTAATGAAGCTGTTAATATTGATGGAGATGTAAAAAATCAAACTCCTGTAGAAGTATCAGTGTTATCTAAAAAATTACCTATTTACTATTAAAATTATTTTTTTGATAATGCTTGAGCAATTCGCAATCTATTGTTTGCTCTTTTAATTGCCTGATTAGCCCTATCTAAATCACATTTTTTATCACTTAATCGATTTTTTCCTCGTTTTAGTGCTTTTTTAGCACGCTCAGTATTGATTGTATTAGATGGTTCTACGGTTTCTAATAATAGTTGTACTCCCTCTTTTGCAATATCTGCAAATCCACCAGAAGTTGCATAGACAATATTCTTTCCATTTTGATGGAGTTTAATTTCGCCAATATCTAAACCAATAATTGCATTTGAATGCTTAGCTTGTATTCCAATTAATCCATCTAAGCCAGGAATACGCAGATATGAAATATCATCAAATGATTGTATGCTTGTTGGAGTTATAATATCTAAATGAAAATTTTTAGCCATTATTTTTTAGCTTTTTCGAAAACTTCATCTATTGTACCAACATACATGAAGGCACTTTCTGGTAATTCATCACAGTCTCCATTTAAAATGGCTTCAAAGCCTGAAATAGAATCCTCTAATGAAACATATTTCCCTGGCGTCCCAGTAAACTGCTCAGCTACAAAAAATGGTTGTGATAAGAACTTTTGAATTCTTCTTGCTCTATGTACAGTTTGCTTATCATCATCAGAAAGTTCATCCATCCCCAAAATTGCAATAATATCTTTCAGTTCATTGTAGTTTTGTAAAATATTTTGTACAGCTCTTGCAACATTATAATGCCTATCACCAATCACTCTGGGATCTAAAATTCGAGATGATGATGCTAAGGGATCTACAGCAGGGTAAATTCCTAGCTCAGCAATTGATCTTTCTAATACAGATGTAGCATCTAAATGAGCAAAAGCAGTTGCAGGCGCAGGATCTGTTAAATCATCTGCAGGAACATAGACAGCCTGAACAGAAGTAACAGAACCTTTTTTAGTAGATGTGATACGTTCTTGTAAATCTCCCATTTCTGTACCTAATGTAGGTTGATAACCAACTGCTGATGGCATTCTACCTAATAGTGCAGATACTTCAGAGCCTGCCTGAGTGAATCTAAAAATATTATCTACAAATAATAAAACATCCTTTCCTTCTTCATCTCTAAAATATTCTGCCATTGTTAAAGCACTTAAAGCAACACGTAGTCTTGCTCCAGGTGGCTCATTCATTTGTCCAAATACCATAGCTGTTTTATCAATCACTCCAGATTCAGACATTTCACGATATAAATCATTTCCTTCTCTAGTTCGTTCTCCAACTCCTGCAAACACAGAATACCCACCATGTTCGGTTGCAATATTTCTAATTAATTCTTGAATTAATACAGTTTTTCCTACTCCTGCACCTCCAAATAAACCAGTTTTTCCACCCTTAGTATAAGGTTCCATTAAATCTACAACTTTAATACCTGTCACTAGAACTTCTGCCTCAGTTGTTAAATCTTCATGTTTAGGAGCAGCTCTATGAATTGGTAGAGTTTTGGTATCGCTTAATTCTTCTTTACCATCAATTGTATTGCCAATAACATCAAATAATCTGCCTAAAGTGTTTTCTCCAACTGGTACAGAAATAGGTTTTCCGGTATCAGTAACTGTATGCCCCCTTACTAATCCATCAGTAGAATCCATAGCTACAGTTCGAACTATCGAATCTCCTAAATGTTGAGCAACTTCTAAAACTAATTTCGTTCCATCAGTTTTATTTAATACTAATGCATTCATAATTTGTGGTAAGCTGCCATCAGAAAATTCAACATCAACAACGGCTCCCATAATTTGTGATATATTACCCTGCATATATTATTATCCTTTCTTTAATTTGATAAAGCTTCTGCTCCACCAACAATTTCTAACATTTCTGTTGTTATAGCAGTTTGTCTAGCTTTGTTAAATTCTAGTGTTAAATCTGAAATCATATCCCCTGCATTTTCTGTAGCATTTTCCATAGCTATCATTCTGGCTCCTTGTTCACTAGCAAAAGATTCTAATAAATATTTCCAGATTTGAGTATTTAAATGTTTGGGAATTAATAAATTTAAAATTTCTTCTTTCGATGGTTCAAATATTATATCATCTGAAAAAGTATTATCTAGATTATCTTCAATATTTGATTTAATTGGTAATAAAGATTCAAATATTACTTCTTGTGTTGCTACATTTTTAAAATAATTAAAAATAACTTTTATTTCATCGCATTGATTAGATAAAAATATAGTTTGAATATTACTGCCTATATTAATAGCTGTATTAAAGTTCAGCTCATTCCAAAAATCAATATATTCTGCAATTACATGATAGCCACGTTTATGAAAATATTCATAACCCTTTTTACCTATACAAATTAATTTGACATTATTTTTACCCATATTATTAATTTCTTGCTCTGCTTTTTTAATAATATTAGTATTGAATGAAGCCGCTAGTCCTCTATCTGCTGTTACTATAACTAAGCCTAATGTTTCTATGGTATTTTTTGATTTCAGCAAAGGTAGATTTTGTGCATATGAGCTATTTGATAAATAAGAAATTAATTTTTTTAATCTATTTTCATAAGGACGAGCTTGTTCCATGTTCTCTTGTGATTTTCTTAATTTAGCAGCCGCAACCATTTTCATAGCTTTGGTAACTTTTTGAATATTCTTAACTGATTTTATTCTAGATCTTATTTCTTTTAAATTAGCCATTTTTAATTAAAGGTTGTAATAAAAGCTTCTAATGCTTGTTTTAAATTGTTTTCATTATCTTCATCTAATTTCCCTGAATTTTTAATTTCATCTAAAATTGTCTGATGATTAACTGATAAATTTTCTAAAAAATCAGTTTCAAATTGTATAATTTTATCTAAAGATATTTTATCTAAATACCCATTTAAACCAGCATAAATGATGGCAACTTGTTTTTCAACTGACATTGGTACATATTGATTTTGTTTTAATATTTCAACCATGATTCTTCCTCTAGTCAACTGTTTTTGTGTTGCATCATCTAAATCTGATCCAAATTTAGCAAAGGCTTCTAATTCTCTAAATTGTGCTAGGTCTAATCGTAACATTCCAGCAATTGATTTCATTGCTTTTGTTTGTGCAGCCCCACCTACTCTAGAAACGGATATTCCTACATCTACAGCTGGACGAATACCAGAATTAAAGATATCAGTATCTAGAAAAATTTGTCCATCTGTAATGGAAATAACATTAGTTGGAATATATGCTGAAACATCGCCTTCTTGTGTTTCAATAATAGGTAAAGCAGTTAGAGAGCCACCCCCAAGATCATCACTTAATTTACTTGATCTTTCTAGTAGCCTGCTATGAAGATAAAATACATCTCCAGGATAGGCTTCTCTTCCAGGAGGACGCCTTAACAATAAAGACATTTGTCTATATGCTGCTGCTTGTTTTGATAAATCATCATAGATGATTAGAGCATGTTTTCCATTATCCCTAAAAAATTCTCCCATTGATGCTCCTGAATAGGGAGCAATATATTGCATAGGAGCAGGATCAGAGGCATTTGCTGCCACGACGGTTGTATAATCCATGGCCCCTGCTTTTTCTAATTCTGTTACTACCCTTGCAACAGTTGAGGCTTTTTGTCCTATAGCAACATATATACAATATACTGGATTATTAGAGATAAAATTTTCTTTTTGGTTAATAATTGTATCTATTGCAATGGCTGTTTTTCCTGTTTGTCTATCTCCAATGATTAGTTCTCTTTGGCCTCTGCCAATAGGAATCATACTATCAATACTTTTAAGTCCTGTTTGTAGAGGTTCAACAACAGGTTGTCTCTGCATTACTCCCTCGGCTTTCCTTTCAACAGGGTAAGAATGATTCGAAGAAATAGCCCCTTTCCCATCAATAGGTTGCCCTAGTGGATTTACCACTCTGCCTAATAATTCATCTCCAATTGGCACTTCAACTATTTTTCCAGTTCTTTTTGCAATATCACCTTCTTTTACTAGGCTACTATCACCAAATAATACAATCCCAACAGAGTCTTCTTCAAGGTTGAGTGCCATCCCAAATACATCATTTGGAAGTTCAACTAATTCAGAACTCATTACATTTTCTAATCCGCTTACTCTTGCAACTCCATCTCCAATATATGTTATTTCTCCTACTTCAGAAACATCTATATTAGCATTATGATTATCTAGTTGTTTTCTTAATATTGATACTATTTCATCTGATTTGAAATCCATTCTAGCTCCTATTACACATTATATAAAGTTTTTTTTAGATTGTTGATTTGTAAAGCAATTGAATTATCAAAAATTTTATTGCCTTTACGTAATTTTATACCACCTATAATTGCTTCATCAATTGTTATTTTTAATTTACAATTTAGCTTTTGAGATAATTCTTGTACTATATTATCATCTAGTTGCTTAGCAGTAATTATTTCAATTTTATCTATTCCTTTTTTTCTATCTACGAGTTTTTGAAATTTGTCAATAATTTGAATAATATGTTTTGAACATTTGTGATTAATTAGGATATATATAAATTCTCTAATAATAGGCTCAAATGTTTCAAATACATTATTTAATATATCTTTTTTAACAGTTTGATTAATTCTTTTTGATTCACATAATAATCGAAAATTAGGTTCTGTTTTATATAGATATTTAATTTGATTTAATTGCTCTATTGTATTAGATAGCAAATCATTTTTTTCTACTATATTAAATAATGTATTAGAATATGTCGATATTTTATTCATTTATTGATTTTTTTCTTGAAATTTTGCTACTGTTTCTTCAATAATTTGTTTATTGTCATCATCATTTAAATTACGTTTAATAATTTTTTCTGATGCATTTAAAGCAATTTCAGCCACCATATTTTTAATTTCTCCCAGTGCTTTTTGTTTTTGTGTATTGATTGCTTCAGTAGCATTAGATAATAATTCATCATATTTATGACGGCCATCTTCCTCTAGTTTTAGCTTTAATTTTTCTCCAGCAGCTTTTGCTTGAGTCATTAGATTTTTAGCTTCTTCTTTAGCCTCATTTAATATTATTTCATTATCTTGAGCACTTTTTTCTTGATCTTTAATGATTTTTTCTGCTTTATTTAATGAATCTTGAATTTGTTGTTCTCTGGATTCTAGAGTATCCATTAATGGTCCCCAGGCTTTCCAGCGTAAAACAGCAAAGACAATTAAGAAAGTAATAACTGCCCAGAAAAATAAACCTGTGTCTGGGTATAGCCAGTCTTCAATCCATGATCCACCACTTCCACCACTAAACAACAATCCAATTGATGTTGATAATACAATAAGTTTCTTATGCATATTAAACTACCAATTAGAATGATGCTAGCAAACATACAACAAGAGCTATAATTGCTACACCCTCTAATAAGAATAGAGGTAAGTTTACAGCGCTTCTAATGTCATTGGCCGCTTCTGGTTGTCTTGCTGTTGCATTAGCTGCAGCTGAAGCAAACATTCCAATACCAATTGCGGCACCTATAACTACTAACCCTGCACCAAAAGGAGCAGCTAGTTTTCCTACAGCAATTGCATCAGCAGCGAATAATCCTGCAAATGGAATAAGAGCAATTATAGTGTTCTTTATTTTATTCATTTTATCTCCTTGTTTATATTTATTTTAATGTTCTGCATGAATTGCCATCCCAATAAATACTGATGATAGCAACGTAAATACGTAAGCTTGTACTAATGATACAATAATTTCTAAGAAAAATACACCCACATTTAACATCACTGCAATAAGGGCAAACCCCCACGATGGTTGGGGTAGTAAACCTTCACTTGGAATTGCTTGGGTTCCTATTAAATAAGGCAACCCAAATATTGCTAGCATACCGATATGTCCAGCTGTCATATTGGCTCCAAGTCTTAATGTTAAGGCCATTGGTTTAACAAACATTCCAATAATTTCAATTGGAATTAATATAATTAAAACAGGAGAAGGGACACCATGTGGAATCATATTTTTCCAATGACCAATAAATCCATGTTTTAATGTACCTGCAATAATAATTGCAAAAAATGTAATTGTTGCCAATCCTAGCGTAACTCCAAAATTACCAGTTGGAGTAGCACCACCACCACCACCTAATTTCTCAAAAAATGGAATTAAACCAATAAAATTACACATTAGAATAAAAATAAAAAATGATGCAGCTAATGGCGTCCATCTTTTTGCATCTTTTATACCTATATTTGGTATAATAATATCATTTTTAATAAATTCTAATAATAATTCATAAATATGAGCAATGCCTTTAGGTTGAGCAGTTTTATCTGTCCTATATCTTCTAGTCGCCCATAAAGAAATTCCAATTGTGACAATTGCGGCAACCCATAGCATAGCAACGTGCTTGCTAAAAGGGATGCTTAGCCAATTTGGTAAAAAGCTTATTTCCTGACCTATATTATTTAAGAAATTAGCTAAGGGATACAAAAAACTATCCTCTGATATTTGAGCATCTGTAACGTGGTGACGAATTAAATCGCCATTCATTTCTCGACTATTTCCTGCCATTTTTGATTAAAATATTTTGTAAAATAAATCCTTCTATAAAATGAAAAACTACAAATATAAAACAACCAATGATAATAAATAACTTATAATTTGAGATACTTAAATTAGAAAGAAAAATATATATAAACATTGAAATAATTATCAATTTACATAAAAAAAATATTAAATGTATTTTGAAGTGATTATTAATAAATATATTTGATTTGCATAAAAGTATTATAATAGGAATACAGCATATACTGATTATAATGCTAGAATATAATACAATAATCATTTTATTTGTTTATAGAGCTCGTACATGCCTACAATTATTCCCAGTATTGCACAAATGATAAACCATAATATATTATTATATTGATTAGCTAGATAGTAACCAATGCCGCTTAATACTAGTACAGAGCCTAGTAGTGTATAGGCAGCAGACATTGTTTTTTGGAAATTAGTATCTGGTTTGGGCATAAATTATTAGCTTTAAATTGCTGTAATTTTTTTCACAGTAGATTCATTAGAGGATTTAAGCATATTACACATTCCATCAAAATATGCTCCTTCCTCAATTGTAATGATCGCTGCTTTAATATTACCATTTAATTCACCGCTTGATTCAATGATTGCTTTATTTACAATATCTAAATTGCCATTAATAGAACCACTAATAAATATTTTTTTTGCTTTAATATCTCCATCAATAGATGAGCCTTTTGCTGTATTGATTATGCCTGTTGAATGAATATTTCCAGTTACTTTTCCATAAATTAAAATATCTCCAGAAATATTAATGTCTCCATTAATTTCTACATCTTTAGATATAATGGAAGCTAATGTGCCTGTATTATTCTTGGATTGAAACATCATTTTCCTTGTATTCTTTGATTAAATTTCTTGGGTCAATAATAATATTATTTTTCCAGATTTCAAAATGTAAATGTGGACCTTCATTATTATCAGCCTGACCCACTAAGCCTATAATTTGTCCTGTTTCAACAAAATCTCTCACTTTACATTTTATTTTATGCAGATGGCCATATATAGAATAATAATTATTGGGGTGCGCGATAATGATTGTGTTCCCAAGTGATTGTGTTTTATCAGACAATATAACCACTCCATCTTGTGTTGCATGTATATTGCTTTTAAATGATGCTGCAATATCAACACCGTAATGTTTTTTATTTAAATTAATTCCTCTAGTAATAATTCCATCGACAGGTTTAATAGTAGGTGCAATAGTATTCCAATTATTGTATTCATTTAATAGTTGATATTTTAATAATGTAGAGTCAGTAATTAAACTATCATTCTTTAATTGGCTTAATAATGCTGAGATATCGTTTCGATTATTATGAATGATAGAATGTTGCTTTATAGTTGGAATTTGATAATAGATTTGATATAAAAATATTATATAGCTTAAAAAAATACCCACCAATAATGCTAATATTAAATATATTTTCCATTTTGATAGATTGATAGAAAAACTTTGTTTTGATTTTTGGTTAATCAATACAATAGAAAAAAAATTATTTTTCATTAGATATATTTTTAATTATTTGTTTCATATGTTTGATTGAATTAAATGGTATAGAAATGGTACCACTTTCTGTTTTATTAACTTTAATTTTTATAGATGTATTTAAAATTTTATTTAATTTCTTTGTTAATTGTGAAAATGTTGTTTTGATAGCAGTCTTAGTGGTTTTATATCGGTTAAATCCCTGCTTAATTAATTGTTCTGTTTCTCTAACGCTTAATTGATTGTTTAATGTTTTATGATATACCATAATCATGTCTTTAGATTGTTGAATTGCAATTAGAGCCCTAGCATGCCCATAGCTTAGCAATCCTGTTCTAACACTGTCTTTTATTACAGGAGGTAATTTTAACAATCTCATTTTATTTGTTATTTCAGATCTACTTTTTGAAACTTTTTCAGCAATTTGTTTTTGTGATAAATTGTGTTTTCCACGCAATATAGCATATCCCTCAGCTTCTTCGATAGGATTTAAGTTCACTCGCTGTATATTTTCTATTAAAGCATATTCCATCATTTCTGAGTCATTATTAATTTTTACTACATATGCAGGAATCCATTTTAATTTCAAAAGTTTCGAAGCTTGATATCTTCTTTCTCCGGCAATAATCATATATTGTTGGTTTGTTAATTCTCGTACGGTAATTGGTTGCAGAATACCATTTTTTGCGATTGAGCTTTTTAAGGTTTCCATATCCTCAGAATTAAAAAACTGTCGAGGCTGATTAGGATTAGGTTTAATTTTTTCAATTGCAATTTGTCCATCTAAATACCTATCGCTTTCTTCGGTATTATGCATTTTAATTAAAGCTTCTAATCCTTTGCCCAGTACTTTAGCCATTGTGATTTAATATCTCCGATACTAAGCTCATATAATTATGTGACCCTGTTGAAGATGCATTGTAAAGTAAAATAGGTTTTCCAAAACTAGGAGCTTCCCCTAATTTAACATTTCTATGTATGTATGTTTTATAAACTTTATTTCCAAAATATTCATTTACCTCTTGAACAATTTGATTAGATAAATTTAATCTGGAATCATACATTGTAATTAGTACTCCTTCTATTTCAAGTTTAGGGTTTAAATTATTTTGAATTAATCTAATAGTGTTAAGTAATTGTGATAATCCTTCTAATGCATAATATTCACATTGAATAGGTATAATAATGGAATGAGCTGCTGTAAAAATATTTACTGTTAATAAGCCTAAAGATGGAGGGCTGTCAATAATAATATATTTATATTGTCCATCAATTTTTTTAATTGCGTCTTTTAGCAAAGCTTCACGCGTAAACATACTTACAAGTTCTATTTCTGCTCCAGCTAATTGAGCTGATGCTGGTAGTACATCTAAGTATTCAATGTCAGTTTTTTGAATACAGTCTGAAATTTCTTTATTATTAATAAGAACATCATATGATGATAATAATTGAGAATGGATTTCGACACCTAAGCCAGTTGATGCATTAGCTTGTGGGTCCATATCAATTAAAAGAGTTGGTGTTTCTGTAATAGCTAAAAAAGATGCAATATTAACAGCAGATGTTGTTTTTCCAACCCCTCCTTTTTGATTGCATAATGCTATAATTTTTGTTTTAAATCTGTTCATTTTTAGAAATTATATATATATCAATTTAACTTTTGTTGAAATCTATTACAATATACTTTCATTGTTATGTAAAAATCGTTTAGTAGAATACTTAAATCCAGTTAAATTTAACTATTAATTATTACTGAATTATAATACTAATTAAATCATCATGTTATATAATTTAAATATCAGATGGATTTTAATATTTAGCATTATTGTAGCTAGTATATATTTTATTATGCCTAGTTATGAGCTATATTCTATTAAAAGCGATCCTGATTTACAAGATATCAATACCGATCATTTATCAGATGATGCCATTCAGCTTGGTTTAGATTTAAAAGGTGGTTTATATATCGTTTTAGAATTAGACTATGCATCTTATTTATTACAAAAAGCTAATGGCAAACTATCCTTTAATAAGCGAAGTCAATTAGAGAGCATTGTATCTAAATCTATTAATAATGCATTAAACAATCAAACAGGGGTATTATATGAATTAGAAGCTCTATCTAATAAAAATAATATTGCTTTAATTTCGTATTACTCTAATTTATTTCGCTCTCCTGCTGATAAGCAAAATATTGATGTTGTAGAATTGTTAAAAGAAGATCGTAATGATTCTATGTCTAGTATCTTAGAAATTATGCGTAATAGAATAGAAGATCATAATCAATATGGTATGGGAGAACCTTCAATTCAACAATTAGGTAGCGATAGAATGGTTATTGAACTTGCTGGTATTACTGATGTTGCCAAGGCAAAAGATTATGTTCAACGCACAGCTGAATTTCAGTTAACATTAGTAGAAGATTTACAAATATTTAAAGATTTAATTTTTCAAATTGATCAAAGTCAAAACAATGATTATAAATTACAGTATCAGTTAATTCCTACTGCAAACCGTATGTTGGCTTTAGAAGATGATTATAATCTGATTAATCAAGTTTTAGATTTAAATCAGTATGTATTAGGGGATAAATATAAAATATTATGGTCTAATGAAGTGTTTATGGGACCTGAAGGTAAGTTAATGCGAGAGCTTGCTTTAGTTCGTTCTAAGCCAGCCATTTCTAGTGGACAAATTCAAGAATCCAGAGCATTGATTTCTGAATTTGGTAATGATGATGCTGGTAATTGGATTGTGAATTTAGATATGACTACTGCAGGCAAGGTCAAATGGAGTCGCTTTACTGGTAATAATATTGGGAAAAAAGTGGCCATTGTATTAGATGATATTATATACATGGCTCCTACTATTCAGGCTAAAATTTCTTCTGGAGGAACTCGTATTACAGGTTTTAAGGATAAACAAGAAGCACAAGATATTGCTAGCGTATTAAAGGCTGGAGAATTACCTGCCCCTATTAATGTAGTGCAAATTAATTATATTGGACCATCTTTGGGTCAAGATTCTATTACATCCGGCACATTATCAATGATGATAGGTTTGCTATTAGTTTTTATATTTATGTTGTTATATTATAATTTATCTGGTTTAATTGCTAATTGTGCTTTATTGATTAATATGCTAATTATATTTGCAGTGTTAATTACAATGGATGCTGTTTTAACATTACCAGGTATAGCGGGTTTGTTACTTACTATTGGTATGACTGTAGATGCTAATATTATTATCTTTGAAAGAATTAGAGAAGAATTATTAATTAGCAAGAGTATGCGATCCGCAGTACATACTGGATATAATAGAGCTTTTTTAACAATACTTGATGCAAATATAACTACATTAATCACGGCTTGTGTTTTATCCTTTATTGGCTCTGGTCCTATTAAAGGATTTGCCACTACATTAAGTGTTGGTATACTTTGTTCTATGTTTACAGCTGTATTTATTACAAAAACGATTTTTTTAACATTTATTGATTACGTTAAAATTAAAAAACTTAGTATTTAATTATTATTTATGAAATTATTTAAAGAAACTCTATCAATTAATTTTTTAAACCATACAATGGTAACAGGAATATTATCATGTATATGTGTTGTATCTGCTGTATTAATAATACTAATTAAAGGTTTAAATCTTACTATTGAATTTACTGGTGGAACCAATTTAAATATTTCTGTATCTAAAATTGCAGTCAGTGAATTTCGTTTAAAAGCTCAACAAGCATTAAAGGATAATTTGCAAATTGTAGAAATTCAATCAGATTCCAAGAAATCTAATTTTTTATTAAGAATGAAATTCATTGAAGATGAAAAAAATATTATAAATTCATTGAAAGTACTGTTCCCTGATTTAGAATTAAACAGTATAGATTCATTTGGGCCTAAATTAGGTGCAGAATTACAGTCTAATGCTAGAAATGCAATTTTAATGGCCTTATTATTAATATCAATTTATATTGCTATTCGTTTTGATCGGTATTATGCACTTGGTAGTATTTTTGCATTATTGCATGATGTATTAATTACAATAGGATTGCTATCTATTTTAAACATAGAAATTGGGATAAGTATTATTGCAGCATTATTGACGATTGTAGGTTATTCACTAAATGATACAATCGTTGTATATGATAGAATTAGAGAGAACATTGCAAAACTTATCAGTGATCAAAAAAGAGCAATTATTAATCGTTCATTAAATGAGACTTTAAATAGAACAGTAATCACATCCTTTACAACGTTACTTGTTGTAATCGTTTTATTTGTTTATGGGGGTGCGGTTCTACAATCATTTGCACTTACATTAATTATTGGGGTTTTGATAGGAACCTATTCTTCAATCTATGTGGCAAGTCCGATTATGTTTTATTTTGAAGAAAAATATCCTATTCCAGAATTTATAGATGAGGAGGCTTAAAAGTTATGTCAGTTGATGCAATTATAGGTGGACAATGGGGAGATGAGGGCAAAGGTAAAATTGTAGATTTATTAAGTAAAAAAGCGCAGATTGTGGCACGCTATCAAGGTGGAGCCAATGCAGGCCATACAGTTTATCATAAAGATCAAAAAGTTGTTTTACACCAAATACCTACTGGAGCATTAAGGGAAAATTGTATATGCATATTGGGCAATGGTATGGTTATAGATCCTATCGGTATGTTAGATGAAATTAATATTTTAAAACAATTAGATGTTTTAGTTGAAGGAAGAATATTAATTGATTATTATGCTCATATTGTTACTCCAATACACAAGTGTATTGATAGAACGAATGAAAGACGTACAAATAATAAAATTGGTACAACTTGTAAAGGTATTGGCCCAACTTATACAGATAAATATAATAGGATTGGCATTAGAGCAGTTGATTTATTATCCTTTGAACAATTAAAAATAAAAATTGAATCACGTTTAGATTTTGCGATTAAAGAGCATCAAATTTCAATGGATGAATTACCATCTTTAAAACAAGAAATAGACGATTTTTATGTTGCATCTAAAAATATTGGTATTTATATACAAGACACTTTTAAATATTTACATGGAGATATGAGTACAAATATATTAATTGAAGGTGCACAGGGCACAATGTTAGATATTGATCACGGGACATATCCATATGTTACTTCTTCTAATTGTTCATCAGGAGGCATTAGTGTTGGATTAGGTCTTCCGGGTTCAAGGCTTAACGATGTAATAGGTATATTTAAAGCATATACTACTCGTGTTGGAGGTGGCCCTTTTCCAACGGAATTATTTGATGAAGACGGTAAAAAATTAGGTGAGATTGGAAAAGAATTTGGTGCTACTACAGGTCGGCCTAGACGTTGTGGGTGGTTTGATTTAGTAGCAGCAAGATATAGTGTCGCAATTAATGGATTAACGCATATCGCTTTAACAAAATTGGATATTTTAGATTCTTTTGATATAATTAAAGTATGTACAGCATATGAATTAAATGGTAAAACTATTACTAATTTAACAGAGGCTTTAAATAATTTAGAAGATGTAAAGCCTGTTTATCAAGAATTAGAAGGATGGAAATCAGAAATTAGAGAATGTAGTGATTTTAATCAATTACCATTACCAACCAAAAATTATATTCAATATTTAGAATCTGCATTAAACATTCCAATCTCCATTATTTCTATTGGTCCTAAGCGACATCAAATTATTCATCGTAATTAATTAATATGCAAATTCGTAATACTTTATTAACTTTAAAATATGAGTAAAGTCCGTTTAATAACTATTATCTTATTTTTTGGCTTACTATTTACAGATCCATTTGAGCCTTTAAATATTGATTTTTTGAAAAAAAAATCTAATCAACATCCTGTATCTGTAAAAAAATCGCCACCACCTGCTAAAAAGAAGGCAGGAAATTTGCCGGCTTATGAAGAAATTATCAAAGATTTCCTTTTAATTGATGGTTTGTTTTCTATTTATTGGGACAAAGAAAAAAATAAATTTCTTATGAGTATTAAACCAAATCAGCTAGATGAGGTATATTTGGCTAACTTAACTAGAACGTCTGGTGATGGTATGTATTATGATTCTGGTTCTATGTTATGGGAATTTCCATTTATTTTTAGTAGGCTATCTAATACTTTGCAGTTAATTCACATTAATACAGATTTTAGGGCAGATCAATCTTCAGCAATTTATAAGTCTATTCAGAATAATTTATCAAATTCTATTTTTGCAACAGCAAAAATTATTTCTTCCCCCAGCAAAGATGATGGCGCAATTTTAATTGATGCTACGGAAATGTTTGTTAGAGATATTGGGTATGTATCACAACAGCGAAAAGGTAAATATAGATTTGATAAAAGTAATAGTTATGCTAGTGATTTACAATCTTATCCTCACAATACTGAAATAGAAATTACAGCACATTTTATTAGTCCTAAGTGGACAGATTCTTTTACTTTACCTAATTCACATAGCATGACGCATGTATATCATATTAGTTTATCAGCTATTCCTGAAACTGATTTTTCTCCAAGGCTGGTAGATGATAGAATTGGATATTTCTCTACTATTTATCAAGATTATACATCAACATTAAAGGAAACTCCTTACGTTAGATATATTAATCGTTGGGATTTACAAAAAAAACATCCTGAGAAATCTTTATCAGAACCTATTAAACCAATTGTTTTTTGGTTAGAAAATACGATTCCTATAGAATTTAGACCCGCTGTTCGAGAAGGAGTATTAGCTTGGAATCAAGCCTTTGAAAAAATTGGATTTAAAAATGCTTTAGTTGTGAAACAAATGCCTGATGATGCAACTTGGCATCCAGGTGATGCAAGATATAATACTATTAGATGGATTGTACAACCCGGTTCAGGTTATGCCGTTGGTCCATCACGAGCTAACCCATATACAGGAGAATTATATGATGCTGATATTAGAATTAGTGCAGATTTTACAAGAGCTTTTTATAGAGAATTTGATGAATTTGTTCATCCTGTTATAGATGATAATCCTATTACATTATGGGAAGAAGAAAAGCATAATCATGCTAAATGTGAATATGCAGATAATTTACAAGATCAAATGATTTTAGCATGGCATTCACTTACTAGCCAAGGCTATGTTGATGATAGTCCTTCTAATCTTCAAGAATATATTCATGATGGATTAGTTGATTTAGTTTTACATGAAGTTGGACATACATTAGGATTGCGTCATAATTTTAAAGCAAGCTCTGTGTTTTCTATTGAAGATTTAAGCAATCCTGATTTTACAAATCATATGGGTATTAGTGGGTCTGTTATGGACTATCATCCTGTTTCATTGCTTGATAATGGTAATACAATGTTTCAAACTCAACCAGGACCCTATGATGATTGGGCGATTGCATATGGTTATACTGTTTGTTCTAATCATCATTACGAAGAAGATTGCCTTGAATCAATTGCTAGTCAATCTAATAATCCACTATTAGTATATGGAACAGATGAAGATGCTTTTGGATTATCTTCTAGAGGAATTGATCCTTTATGTAATACATGGGATATTGGAGGAGATCCTATATTGTATTATTCTAGGCAGCTTGATTTGGTCCAAAAATTATGGGATAACTTATTAGATAATTTTGAAAAAAAAGGAAATCGATTCCAAAAAATTAGAAGTGTTTTTTCCCAAGGCATTTGGGAATATTATTCAGCTTCAAGAACCGCAGCTAAATTTATTGGGGGTATACATTTTTCTAGAAATCATATAGGAGATCCAAATCAAAAGGACCCATTAATTGTAGTTGATCCTGATAAGCAAAGAGAAGCCTTATATTTTATTAATAATAGAATTTTTAATAAAGAGGCATTTCAATTTGATGAAAATATATTAAATAAACTATCTCCAGAACGTTATGATGATTTTACATACTACGTTTGGAGACTTGATCGTATCGATTATCCTATTCATACAGTGATTAAAAGAATTCAAAGAGTTGCTCTGTATTCAATTTTTCATCCTAGACGAATTTTAAGATTGCAAGATAATGAGTTGCGTTATAGAAATGAAGATCAATTTACTATGGCTGAATTATTTAATACCGTTAATTCATATTTATGGAACGAGCTAAATACGGCAGATAATATTAATAGCTATAGAAGAGAATTACAGAAAACACATATTAATTTATTGCGTATGATTATGTTGGATATGTATGATTATACTGGTTTTCCTAATGATGCTAAAACATTAGCTAGAGCTAATCTTAAAAGAACATTGCAAAACATTTATCATGCCCTATCTAATAATAATTTAGACCAGTATACTCGTTTACATCTTGAGAACTGCTCTGAAGATATAGAGTCTACTTTAGAAGCACGAATTAATTTCAATTAATTTTATATGTAATATTATATCACTTATTATGTTAATAATATTGTAACATATACTATGAATAAGTTTATTGTTATTTTAGGACCAACGGCTTCTGGTAAAACAACACTTGCAGTATCTCTTGCTTTACAATTAAATGGTGAAATTATTTCTGCAGATTCAAGGCAGATTTATAAAGGTATGAATATTGGAACAGGTAAGGATTTAAAAGATTATCAAATTAATGGTAGTATTATTGAGCATCATTTAATTGATATTCTTAATCCAAATCAAGATTATAGTGTTTTTCATTTTCAAAATGATTGTCAAAATGCTATGATAAATATTCAAGAAAAAAATAAACTACCGATTATATGCGGAGGAACTGGTTTATATATTGAATCAGTTTTATTAGACTATAAAATTCCAAAAACAAATCCTAATAATAAATTAAGAAAAAAATTAGAACAAAAAACAATTCAAGAATTAACAGCATATTTAGTAAAATTAAATCAAAGTGAGTTTAAGGCGGATTATCATATTTCGAAACGACGTTTAATTCGCTCAATTGAAATTTTAGAAGATAAAAAACATATTAATATGCAAAAGATTGGAAGTAGTATTGTAGATAATGCTATAGTAATAGGCTTAAAAGCTGATAGATCCATTATTTTAGAATCTATTCAATCAAGACTATATGCTCGCTTAGAAGAAGGCATGGTTGCAGAAGTAGAGAATTTAATTGCAGATGGATTAGATTATAACAGACTTAATTATTTTGGATTAGAATATAAATTTATAGGACAATATTTATTAAATGAAATTAATTATTCCCAAATGGTTGATTTAATTAATATAGGAATTAATAAATTTTCTAAGCGTCAAATGACATTTTTTAGAAGGATGGAAAAACGAGGCATTAAAATTAATTGGTTTAACAAAGATGAAATAAAAAAAATTGAATTATTACTTGCTAAATTCCTTGATTGATCAGATTAATGTCATTTTCTAATACCTTAAATAAATACTATCATAAAACAATCTTCGATGGATTAAAAAAACCTCATTCTGTCCCAGTTCAGCTTAAATATGATTATTTTTTTATTATTCCCGCATATAATGAAAAATTATATATTGAAGAAACTTTACAATCTCTTAGTAAGCAAAATAAAAATTTATTATCTAATACATTAGTAGTGATTGTTATTAATAATTCTAAAGATGCTTCTGCAAAGATTATACAGAACAATCAAGATACTTATGATAAAATTATAAATAGTAGTTATAATTTTGAATTTATTGTGATAGATTGTTTTTCTAATGGCTATTCTCTTCCCAATAAGAGTGCTGGAGTTGGCTTAGCTAGGAAAATTGGGATGGATTATTGTATTGATTTTTCTAATACGAACAGTTTATTTTTTTCTATTGATGCTGATACTATTATTAGTAGTAATTATCTTAAAATTATTATTGAAAATTATATAAGGGAAAAATTTGCAGCTGCGGTTATTAATTTTAAGCATCAAAAAAATGATAATTTGATCATTAATAGGGCAATTATAAAATATGAGAATTTATTAAAAGATATTGCTGAAAATATTAAAAAAACTGGTTCTATTTATGGATTTGTAAGTATGGGATCAGCCATAGTATGTTCGATGAAAGCTTATGTTTCTATTGGCGGAATGCCTCCTAAAAAAGCAACAGAAGATTTTTATTTTCTACAAAAACTTGCTAAATATCAAAAAATATATACGATTGATGAAATCTTGGTGTATCCATCATCTAGAGCAGAACAAAGAATATATCTTGGTACTGGTTTTAGAATGAATAATATTGATAATAAAAATATATTTAATGATTTATATATTGATCCTAATGCATATGTAGATTTAAAGCGATTATATCATATTATAGATTCTAATTGGAATCAGAAAAGTTCAGAAATTATGTCTTCCGTTGCAAAAAATAATAGTAAATTATATCAATATTTAAATACTAATAATTTTATTGAAGCCTTTGATTGTATTCAGAAGAATTCATTAAATAAAAAGCAATTGTTGAATCAATTTCATAGGTGGTTTGATAATTTTAAAATATATAAATTTTTAAAATCGTATGATTAAAATAGAATATTTAGATGGCCAAAGGCTTTATAATGCAATTTCAATTGGTATTAAAAATTTAATTGCACATCAAAAAACATTGGATGAAATTAATGTTTTTCCTGTTCCTGATGGAGATACAGGAACTAATATGGTGTTTACATTAATGCCTATTATTACAGACCTTAAAGATAAAATCCCTGAACGCGCTGATGAAACTATGTCGCTTATTGCAAATACGGCATTAGAGTCAGCACGTGGAAATTCAGGTACGATTATTGCTCAATTCTATTATGGAATGAATAAATCTTTTAATGGATTAGAAAATATTAATGTTGAACAATTTGCAAAAGGATTAAGACAAGGTTATGAGAGTGCAGTTGAATCACTTGTTAAGCCTGAAGAAGGTACAATAATTACTGTCATGCGTGATGTTGCAGACAAGGCATTAGAAAGTGTACAAGACAATATATCAGATTTCGTTCCATTTGTAAAATATATCTTTACAGCATCTGAAAAATCTTTAAAATCTACTAAAACTATATTGAAAATTTTAAAAAAATCTGATGTAGTTGATTCTGGAGCATTAGGTTTTGTTTTGTTAATACAAGGAGTTTTAAATGTTGTAGAACGAGGGCATGGAGGAAGAATACAAACTACTCATTTAGATATAAGTTATCAATTAGAAAAAATTGAAAATTTACACAGAGATATAGATTTTAAAATTGAAAATAAATTTTGTACAGAGTGTGTGGTGACAGGAGATAATATTAGTAGAAAAGAATTAAAATCTAAAATTAAAGATTTTGGAGATAGCATGGTGATTGCAGGATCTCAAAAAAAAGTTAAAGTACATATTCATACTAATCATCCAGCTAAGTTATTTAAAATGTGTAGCGTATATGGTAATGTTGTTGATAAAAAAGTAGATGATATGACTAAACAAGAAAAATCAATCCATCATCATGGTGCTAGTTCAATTGCTATTGTAACAGATTCAGGAGCAGATCTTCCAGATGAATATTTAAAAGAAATTCATGTTGTACCGGTTAAATACAGTTTTGGAAGGCAGCAGCATATAGATAAGGTAACTCAAACAGTTAAGGAATTTTATGATCAAATGTCCATTGATCCTAATCATCCTAAAACATCTCAACCTACTGCTCGTGATTTTATTAAAATGTATGATTTTGTTGCATCTCATTATAATAATATTATATCATTACATTTATCTTCAAAATTAAGTGGAACATATCAATCTGCAATTAATGGTTCTAAATCTACTAAGGCGAATACTATTAATATTATTGATTCAGCCTCTGCATCAGTTGGTATGGGATTACTAGCAATGCATGCAGTAGATTTGAAACAAGAAGGCAAAGCATATGATGAAATAATTAAACAGATAAATCATAAAAAATCAGAAACAGAAATATATTTATTATTACATGATCTAAGTTATGCTGTAAAGGGAGGACGAGTTCCTCAAAAAGTAAAAACAATAGCCAATTTATTTAGATTAACCCCTATACTTACGGCTAATAAAACTGGAAAATTAAAGGCGGCAGGTGTTTTGTTCGGTAAGTCACATGTGATTTCAAAATTTTCACGTTTTTTAGATAAGAAAATAAATTCTACATGCAATTATAGGATGTTAATTGCACATGCAAATTGTAAAAGTAAGGGTCAAAATTTAGAACGACATATTCTAGCTAAATTTCCAAATATTAGTTCAAATTATTTATTAGAATTAGGAGGAGGACTTGGTGCACATGCTGGACCCGGAGCTTTAGTGATTGGATTACAAAAAACAAATTTAGATTAGGAATTATTATGTTATATTTATTTATTATTATTAGTTATTTATGTGGTTCAATATCAGGCAGTTTATTATTAGGAAAATTTAATAATATTGATATCAGGGAAATGGGCAGTGGTAATGCTGGGGGCACGAATGCATTACGTAGCGTTGGACCTATTTTTGCATTAGGGACAATTTGTATTGATATTTTGAAAGGTTATTTACCAATTATATTATTTTCTAATTATATTAATGATAATCTTGCTTTTGCTCAGATTTGTTTTGGTATTGCAGCAGTTTTAGGACATGTTTATCCAATTTTTTATAAGTTTCAAGGTGGAAAAGGTGCAGGAACTTTAATTGGAGTTGTTTTAGCAATTTTTCCTTCTAGTTTTCTTTATATTTTTAGTACATGGTTAATCGTATTGGTTATGACTGGTTTTGTAGGTTTAAGTACCATTAGTGCAGGTATAGCATTAGTTATTATAACTAGTTTGCAATACCCTCAATCCATATTTTCAGCATTTGGATATTTTACTATTGGAGTTGCTATATTTTTATTTTATACTCATAGAGAAAATATTAAAAGAATGATTAGAGGTAATGAAAATAGATTTGAAAAAGTTATGCTATTTAAACGGTTATTTAACTAGAATTTTTTTGCATGAACAATAGCATGGAATTCTTTTTCTCCATATGGATTAACCCCTAGACATAAATCAACATTCACTAATTTGATAAAATGTAGACGAAGCCCTGTACCAAAGCTTCTAACTTTATTTTTTGCAAGAAATTTTTTATAATCATTAGAGCCTAATCCTAAATCTATAAATAATAGAAATTCAATATTGATATTAGATTTTTTTACTAGCAATGTTTCAAGTTGTATTGTAGATGTTATGATATTATTCCATTTTAATTTATTATGTACTTCAATATGATTATCCGTTGGATTAGCTTTATATCCCCGAACATAGTTTTCTGTACCAATATATATTTTATTATATATGGGAATTATATTATTAAAGTTAATTTTAATTTGATTTTTAATTAATAAGCGATATTTCATTCTATTATCTGAGATTGGGATATAGTATTTATTTATTAATCCAAATTCATTGTTATTATGATAATATTTATCGAAAATAGTTCCTTTATAATATATAACTAAGGTATTGTTATAATTTTGGTTTGGATTTTGATGTTGTTGAAATAAACATTGCATACTCAGTGAATAGTTGTCGTATTGATAATCATTGTATAATTGCTGTATATGTGTTTGATTATATTGAGTGTTAAATCCTAAGTTAATAGTTTGCTGTTTATTAATTGGAAAATTAATATATGATTCTAGAGCTACTCTATTTATAAGATATTCTTTTTCAATATTTTCAAATTGTTTATTGTAGATATTGAGTTGCAGGCTATCGTTTGTTTGTTTTAGCCTAGGATTTAAATATGTTAAACTGTATAAAGAGTGGTCCCCAAAAAGAGCACTAAGTTCAAATTTTTTATTTTCTCCATTAATATTATCAAATATTAGACTTCCTCCAAATGAGGTTCCTATAATATCATCTTTATCCATTGATGGTTTAAAGGTATTATATTTTTTTTCAGATAATATTATAGAATATGTTGTATCTCCTGGTGCATAAATTGTAACATCTTCAAATAGACCAGTTTCATATAAGTCTAGCATATCCTGATTAGCAAGCTCAGAATTAATTGTGTCGCCTATAGAGTGCTGAATTGTATTTAAAATAAATTGCTCTTGAGTGACCTTATTTCCAATAATTACAATATTGGTAATTGGAGATGAAGCTAATAGCCCAAATATATAGTAAATAAGGATGTATTTATAATTTAACATAATAAAAAAAACCCCCTCTAATAGATATTAAAGGGGGTTTATTTGTTAAGCAGAATAATTAAGTTATATTATTTTCTACCTCTAGCCATTTTTGATCTAGAAACATCACCATCTTTATCGATGAAATATAACCAACCATTTTCTCTAGTAACACCAGGTTCAGCAACACATTTTTTATCGCCACCTTTATCGTTACCTCTAGCCATTCTTGATGCCCAAACATTACCATCTTTACCTAAATAGTATAAATAGCCTTTTTCTTTTGAAACACCTGTTTTTGCAACTTTATCTGCCATAATAACTTCTCCTTCTATTATATTAATTTTGATTTTTCAATAAAGTTCAGAACTAATTATATGTCTTTCTCGTCATAAAAACAAGTATTATTATACTTAAATTTAAAAAAAGGTGTATTTTTGGCTTTAAAAGGGGCTTTTTTGAACATTTTTTATCGATTTTTTTCAAAATTTTCCATTATTATACAAAATTCTTCAAATGTTTGACATGAAAAGAAGTCAAATAGGTCAATATTTTTTTGGATTGTTATACAGGGATAACATCCATAATGATGACCAGGATATATCATGGTTTGTTGAGGTAGGGTAAGTATTTTATTATACACACTATCATATAATTGCTTAATATTGCTTGATGGACTTTTAATTCTTCCTGTTCGCCCAACAAATATAGTATCTCCTGTAAATAGTATGTTATGCTCTTTATTCCAAAAACACATACTATCACTTAAGTGCCCTGGTGTATAAATTGCAGTTAACTCTTGATTTCCTATCATAATCATTTCATTATCATTTAATCCAACAAAATCATTCTTAAGATTAATAGGTTGGTAATAGCAGTATACAATAATATTATTAAATAAGTCTAAAAAATCATTTAAATATGCGATATGATCATGGTGTGTATGTGTAATTAAGATTTTTGATAGTATTAAATCATGATTTTCGATATATTCAATAATAGGATTAATTTCTGTAGAAGGATCAATGATAGCTGCAAGTTTAGTTCTAGAACACCATATTACATAAGTGAAATTTTTATCATACCCTCCTTGGAATGACTTGATTTTCATAAATTATATCGTATATATTGAGCATTAAACTTAATAAGTTTGATAAATTCTTTAATTTTAAAGAATATACCTCTATCTGTTGAAATTTCACGATGTTCATATAAAAAAGAAATTAATAACGTACTATCTTCTAAATGATTATGTAGATAGGTCGATTCTGTAAAGGGCACCATGGAATCATTTGCACCATGCATAATAAATACTTTATTATTAATTGAATTAATCCACTTTTCAGGTGATAAATATTCTAGAAGTTCACGATTATTATTAGCCATATCCTTAGTCATTTGTTCAATTTCTTTGGTTAATTTTCCATCTAGAATATTTTGAATAAATTGTTTTTCTTTACCATCTTCTAGTTTATCTATTTCTATTTTAACTTCTGGATGTTTATCTTGAATTCGATATTTAAGAATATTTTGAATTTTAATATTATCATATGGTATATCAATAGTATGTATAAAATTATAGAACATAACAATGGGACCCCATTCATGAGGTGTAATTTTGTAAGTTTGTCCTTTATAGTGGATCATACCAGTTATAAAAAAATCAAGAGCTGTATTAATAGAGTAATAGGTACCATAAGATAAAATAGATTTAGGTTTTGGAGATTGCATACGTTTATCTAATGTGGCACGAAGAAGAGATGCTCCACCATAACTCAAACCAATGATCATAATATTATTTTTATGGCCTATTTTATGTTTAACTAATTCTTGATAGCAGTGTGCAAACCAATCAATATTTTCTTTTTCTAATTTTAATTTTTTTAATGCTGGAACTCGAGGAAGATATACATTATATCCAGCATTTCTTAAACTATTTCCCAACATCATCATTCCAGGATGCTCTTCTGCATACGGTGATGCACCAGGGAAGATAATAATTGATTGATTTGATTTATTTTTAGAATAAAAAATTCTTACAATGGTATCTTTCCCATTTAATCCAGAATAAGATTCATCATTGAATTTTAGCGATGGAATATTTTCTTCTTTAAATGTTGCTAAGCTACTAACATATTTTATAGCACGTATATAAGATTTAATGAATTTCATTTATTGAAATTTACAATAACTATCTAAAATTTTAATATAAAAGAAAAATGCTCAGAAAGAATCTGAGCATTTTTCGTAGCCCGTAGGAGAATCGAACTCCTGTTACAGAGATGAAAACCCTGGGTCCTAACCACTAGACGAACGGGCCAAAAATATACACACAATTTAAATTAATTATTAGATTTCTTACAATACTATTTTATATCTTATATAAAAATAAATACAATAAATCTTTTGCGTAACAATTTAATTTTTAATAATACATACTTAGAATTAGTTGAAAACAATATTAGTAATTTTTCTAATAAATGGGATATATCACAAATTCACAATTTTTTATCTTGTAGATGTGGTATTGATGCTCAGATTGATTTAGATATTATTAAACCCTATACTAGAGACTGGTCTAATATTCCAGGAGGCTATGCAGATCTTCTTGTAAGACCAAGTTCAAATGAACAATGTGCACTTTTATTTGCAGTATCTAGTTTTTATAAAATTCCTATTACAATTTCTGCAGGGCAAACTAATTTAACAGGTAGTGCAACACCAAAAGGAGGTATTATATTATCAACATCTAAGCTCAACAGTCCATCTCCAAATGTTGATATAGATCAGAAAATTGTCAAAACTTCTATTGGTATATCTTTAGAGGATATGCGAATAGAAGTTTTACAACAAAGTCAAAATACTTTGTATTATCCTGTAGACCCAACGAGTCGTCATGATGCATATGTAGGAGGAACATTATCTTGTAATGCTTCAGGTTTTATTCCAGGTGAAAAAGGAGCTACGCGTTATTGGGTAGAAGAAATTGAATTAATGCTTATTAATGGTTATAGTTTAAATATTAAAAGAGGAGATTATATATCATTAGATGGATTTTTTAATATACAATGTGGAAATCAAATGATTAGGTTTCCTGTCCCAAAATATGAGCGTCCTAAAATTAAAAATGCTAGTGGTCCATATTCTGCAATTAATCAAGAAGTTGATTTTATTGATTTAATTATTGGTAGCGAAGGTATTTTTGGTATGATTTTAAATTGTACATTTAATTTAGCTAAAAGGCCAAAAGAATTTTTAGAGCTTTTTATACGCCTGAAAAATGAAAACCATGCAGTATCTTTATATAATTATTTATATCAATATTTAAATCATGATATGGGTCAAATTACAGCATTAGAGTATTTTGGATATAATTGTCAAAATTATATGAAACATAAAGATTTTTTATTTAAACATGAATCTGAGGTAGGTGTTTATTTACAAATTCCTATTTATAAAGGATCTTTAGAAAACAAAACAGAATTATGGGCAGAAATTTTAAATGCTTTTGATGATTCAATTAATTTGAATCATATTATTGTCCTTAATGATCCTATTAATTGGAAGATATTTTTTGAAGCACGACATTCAATTCCAGATAATGCATTAACTAAAACTAGGCAACTGGGTGGAATTAGTATTATAACAGATACGATTGTTCCTCCTGATAAGTTTGAAATGTATTTAAATAAAATACATACAAAACTTCAGGCTGAAAATATAGAATATTTATTATTTGGACATCTTGGTGACTGCCATTTACATTTTCATTTAATTCCCAATAAAGATCAGCATAAACAAAGCATGGAAGTATATGATTATATGATTGATTTATCATCCAAAATGGGTGGTGTTTATTCTGCAGAACATGGAACAGGAAAAAGAAAACGCAATGATTTTAGAAAATGTTATGGTAATCACGCTGTTGAAACGGTTCAACAAGCTAAATTAGCAGTTGATCCAAATTTATTATTAAATAAGGGAAATGTTGTTAATTAATTGTCTGTATAAATTTTTCTTTTTGTGCTTTATAATAATCACTATCAGGTTCAATGCGTAATGCTGTTTCTATTGTAAATATTGCATCCTGCACTCTACCCATTTTCCAAAGCACTTCAGCTTTAGTATCTAAAATATTAGCATATCCTGCATCATCTTTTTTTAAAATTGAGAGTGCCATATTTATTTTACTTAAAGCATCCTCTAGATTCTGACCCCTTTCAGACATTCTCCAGGCATAGCTATTTTAAAAGCGGTAGCTTTGATTAAGCAAGGGTAAATATTTGATATATGTTTTCAA
>Ga0163180_10000259_pt1 | contig 30185 bp, 11 predicted proteins | sample AtlANTMetagenome_2_FD_109647 | JGI IMG/M metagenome (GOLD analysis project Ga0163180, IMG submission 109647) | Marine eukaryotic phytoplankton communities from the Atlantic Ocean - Atlantic ANT 4 Metagenome | ecosystem: Environmental > Aquatic > Marine > Oceanic | place: North Atlantic Ocean...
GTCTTCCTTCAAATCACTTACAACATCTTCGCCTCCGGCATACGTCTCAGAATCTTGAATGGTTTCTGAACCTACAAATGATCTATCGATACCTTCCCATGGTGTTTCACGAGGCGGCGTGTTAGCTTGTTCTTCTACCCAGTCATCGATCTTAGGTCTAGAACCGGCAATTTTACGATGACGAAGCTTTGATTCAGAGATACTCGGTGTTTTTACAGATCTGTCATCTTCGCTGTCACCATCATTTTCATCTTTCTGTTGTTTGACAGTTCCTTTTTCTTCCTTTTGTTGCATATTTTCCAGACGTACGACTTCGAGCGAAAGATTCTGAATGTCATTACGAATCTCTTCGACGCGCTTATGTCTATCTTCTCGCTCCCGCATAGCCTTGAGACACTGGACATAATACTTTCTTACTCGTTTCCACGTTTCAGCTTTATCACCGGTTTTCGTTCTCGAACGTGCCTGACGATCCATCTCTAACACGGCTGCATACTCGTGAGAATTGATGAGATATCGTAAGCAGGACATGTTAGCGAAAATAAAAAGATCTGGTCCAAGTTGTCCTGCACTGAAGCCAAGAACGGAATCTACGCGATAAAATCCAATCAAGTGCAAGAAAGAGCACAGCGCATTTTCACGATTAGCAAACCAAACACCCACGAGACTCTCAAATGGAGCTTGGTATGCCAATACAGATCCCATAACGAGTAAATTGTATCTTTTCATCCAAACGAGCAGCTCATCTACTCTGTCCCACGTTCGATTTTTAAGTATACTGATGGAGAGAATCAGATACCCGGCGTGGATTGCATCATTCATACACGTGCCAGCAACGATGACGAGGATGAAAGCAGCCTCTCTAGAGTAACGTATGATGTAATATCTCGTCCAATCTAGTACTGTCCAATTCGATGTTGCTTCCCATGTTAGAGCTGAAAATATTTTTAGCGTGGGATCACCTGGACGTCTCGGAAGTAATGCCAACTGCGTGGGTGTTCTTCTTGGAAGCATCAAAGTTGCTGCTTCTGTTATCTGTTCTTCTGTTAAATCTGGATTTTCCGCAATAACAGCAGTTCTTGCACGTTCTTCCATAGAAGCTAGTACAGAGTCCATTCTGAGTTGACACGCAGCAACAAAGAAGGCGAGAAAATGTCCAAGCAACATAAATTTAGAGCGTTTCACGAGACCAAACCAAATGAATAACTCATCCATTTCATACTCGCGCTCAGATTTTCCGAGAGCACCATCATTACTAGTACTAGTACTGTTATTTATAAATGGAGGCGTCGGTGGCATTTCCGAGAAATCGTCGCTTCCGGTTTCGTTGGGATATTCTCCCATAGATGCTATGTACTGCCAGAATAGCGCCACACCACACACGAAGGATACTAATTTCCATACTTTCAACCGGTTGCTTGGAGCGGTAAATACTTGCTCTTTCTCCATCATTTGGAGCATTAAGCCCAGATAAACGAGCGAGAGAACGTTACCAGATGCAATACCGACGGTACCAAAAATTACGTACGCCAAACCAGGCATCAATAACGCTAACGCCCCTTCCACAAACTCGGGTAAAATGAACAACAGAGAATTCAACTGATCGATCGATGTTCTCGCCTTCTGAAACAACAACCGCTTAGCTCTTGCTCTCAAAGACTCTGATCTATCGCCCGATAAGTAAGTTTCTGAATATGCCGTAGTAGATGTTCTATCTTCTGAATTCACATCTTCGGATACGAGCTCGTGGTCATCAGGAATAGAGTTCATCCTTCGGAAAGGGGCCTTCTTAGTTATCGTAGATCGCTTCAAAGCCGCACTTCTAGCCTCTGGATTCCGCGGTGGCCAAAACAAATGACACGGTTCTGGTGCACAACCTGATTTCAAAGCCGGTGGTAGCTTTACGAGCCAATTTCTAGAAATGCGGCAAAATTCCACGGCGACTAAAACAAAAACAGGCCAAAGTAGCATTCTTTCGTTTCGTGGCCATATTGCTTCTTCCTTCATTACACCTTCTCCTTGTACGGGATAATATCGCGCTCCAATCCAAGTCATTGTATCTTTGTTATCGCTGAGCGCTCTGTGTATCCAATCAATGTTGTAAGTGTATTCCAAAAGGGCCGAAAGGATAGCAACAGCACCCAAAATTTCACTCGTTCTCGTCAATTTCGGTGAGAATAAAGTACAAATCAACGCAAAAAGCATCAAAGCCCCGATGATATCGACTCCGCGCTGGAATGAAAATCCTAAAGCAACTAGCGTCAAGAACTTATCGCAATGTAAAATACATATCCGTTTTATCATCGGGACACGGCCTTCTTGTGTACCGGTGATGACCAACCGAATCGGTTGATCACTTTCCCCTCCTGCCGAGAGTAAACCCGTCGGCTCTGTGTGCAACAGCCCAATTCTGTGGAAATGCGTTGCGATTAGTAATAAGCTAGGCCCTAGCAAGGAGATCATTAACTTGTTTCTGGGTAAATTTGGTTCTAATCCAACGTTGTTTGCCAAGAAGTCTTGTGCCTCAGAATTCATCCCAACCCATCGAGCTAAGGGAAATGCTCCAAATGCATATCTCACCGCTAGATTAACTAAAGCGAAAGCAAACAACGTGTCCCATCGCACAGATCTTCTATTTCTATCTTCTATCGTGTCAAAAGGCACTACAAGCGCCCCTCCGAGAAATAATAGTAAAGCTAAATTCAGAAGCGAGCATTCATTTGTAAGCACAGTGAATAATCCAATAATCAATACCGAGTAGGCTCCAGTGAAATTCAAGACTCTCTTCGAAGATATCCAGAACTCCGAAAGGATTGCACCGATTAATAATTTGATTCTTGGTAGCGCTTGCACCCTCTTACGATGGCCTTCCATGTTGTTTTCATCAATATTAGCGCGAGCACTTCCAATATTCGATGAGACGGGGGTTTCTCCATCCTCAACACTCGGAAATAAATGCGATAAAGCGCGAATAATTCCCGGCATGTGAATCACAGCTACATCTACAAACAAGACTAACGCCATTGGCCACATCGATCGAACCACATCTTCATTCCAAAGTCCGCAGATTTTGAGGAAATCTTCAAATTTTGAAAACCTGCGTCTTCCTAGAAGTACTGGTAAGGTATCTAGAGACCACAAATACATGCACGCGATTACCATTGCTATAATTCTCGAAGTGAATATCAGCACGCTTGTTTTACCAGGCCTGGCTAGTGTAAGTAAGAATAAGCAAAATAAACCAGCGTGGATGATATCGTCCCTAGATAACGCGACGAGCCAAAGAAGGAGTGGGATGAGGAGCTTTGAAGCGAAACTCGCTGCAACACCAGCCCAACCGCTCTCCGAAGGTGTAAATCCGTCTTCATCAAAGTCATAATCAACATTATCGTACTCTGCATTCACAAAAACAAAAGAAGCCGGGAGTGATTCCTCCCGCATGCTCGCCGCTGCTTGCAATGTAGTTTCGTTAGGGGTTCCTCTCGCCAATCGGCTAAAATAGGCTAAAATTGTCATCCCAATAAAGACTGAAGCCATTCTTAAAGACCCAACCCAATCGTTCTCTTGTCTCGATAGCCCCAGAACGAGAAAGAAACTATTATTATCTGTTCCTGGAATCGCTTGCACGATGAATTCGATGAATGACCACAAAGCAACATAAATCAGAGCCGAAGGCGCGAGCAACTTTGAAAACTCCTTGTGGGTGGGTGGATATAATACCGACATCAGAGAGAAGAGCAGTATCGGAAACGCTAATGCAGACGGAGCAGTTATAGCGGAGAGTATGATGGCACAAGCAGAGATGACCCCAGAAAACTTTGCCAAAAGTCGAGCCGGGATGCCGGGATCTACAAGAGCAGCCTCACTAGTTTCTCGATCAGAACCTCGCATGTGCGAAATTAACGGCTCGTCAATATCATCCAAACCTTCCGTAATAGACCCATCTTGATTATACTGCACCTCATCCACGATATCTTCGTTTGCAGATGCTTCGCACACGGAAGAAAAGAAACCCGCGATTGCGAATAACTGCAATAAACGCATACCTCGAACGACTGGCCCATCACTACCATCCATGATATACAAACCAATCCAAGAGGCAAACACTTTGTTTGCGCTATCGTGCAACTGAGGAAACTGGTAGCACATGATTAACATGAAGTGCACGCAAGCGTATGCCATCGCTACAACCAAAATGAACGCCGGTGGCCGAACGAGTTTTCGTTTGTCCAAAAGTCCCCAGCTCGTGAGGAATATAGCAGCAAAGAGAAAGTAAGGTATTCCAGTTAAAGAAGGCACCGCCGATGCAGCAACACCAGCGATAAACGCGCACCGAATCAACGCTCTATCCCGCAAAATGGACGGGTCGACCAACACCACTCCATCTTCCTCCATATTGCCCCCGTAGAGGAAGTCTATTTCTCGCTCTCGACTCAAGTGTAATTTCCCAGCAGCTGATATAGCCACGAGAAAGAGAGGCACAAATTCCATCACATATTCCAATATCGAACGTAGTTTCACGAAACCAAGCACCCGTATAAACTCTTCGTGCCATTTTGAATTTGATTTAAACGCTATGAACGACGTTTGTACCACAAGTTCGCCAAGCATTCCAAAAATGGCCAGTCCCAAAGCTGTCCACCATATTATCTGTCGCCTTGTGCGAACGATTTCTTGCGTTAGCACTCTATTCTGAGATCCTGTGATCCTTTCCGCCGCGAACACGAACAGAAACAATATTGACTGTCGTTGATATTTGAGAAAAGGAAAGAGAGAAAATTTAGATTAGTTGAATAAAATTGGGCCTCTTTTCACAAAGCACTCCATGTGTATCCACGCGTACACACAGATGCGCAAACAAAGTAAAAACTATGTATAAATCATCAACGTACGAGTATCGATGGTCTCTGCAGTATCGCGTGCGAAGTCCCGGCGAAGAGCAACGCTGTTGATGCTGCCACATTAAACGCGGTCTCAACGTGAGAATTGGCACCCATCTTGGGGAGAGATGGAGAGTTACACCGACGACAACTGCGCGTACAATTCCCTCCCTATGTGTACGTCTCTCTATCTAGTCTTCTTCTTCTTCTTCTTCTTCTTCCCCGCACTTTATTTTTGAACAGCCATGTTGGTGGTTCATCGCGTTCTCTTACGAGATATTTTAGTAGTGTAAAAATGTGATTTTGAATCCGAATTCCTTTTCTTCATTTATTTTATGTGAGAGGCATTTTTCACTTCCTACGCGACGGTGAGAAATGAACGAGCAACGACTCAGTAAAATCATTTTCTTATGTATAGATATATAGATACGTGAAAATGATGACTGCAGTTCTCGCATCGAAATATTCCATCTCGGGGCCTTTTTTGTCGATGACATCGAATGTGGAGAAGGAGAAGAAGAAGCATTCCATCTCGTCCAAGAAGACAATACCCCTACCAACATCTGCATTGTCGCAGAATGCACTCGTATCTGTTTCCGCTACTGGTGGTACTGTAATGAACAATCAAACCATGACTCTCGCTAGCAATAGCGTAACGGTTATCATAGCTTTGGTTTCATGCGCGTTCGCTGGTGACATCATAGAAAAGAAAACAAAGATAGGACGATATCTAGGTAATGCTCTATCTGCTCTGGTGTTGGCGTGTTTCCTGGCTTCGTTTACGCACGTGTTTTCGTTTTCGACAAACGCGACAATGGTTGTGTTTGATTTGATATGGGATATGTTGATGCCTTTAGGAGTGGCTCTTGCGTTATTAAATGTGAAAGTGAGCGACTTCGCGACAAAATCGAATGAAGTGCTATTTGGTTTCTTGTTCGCTTCGATTGGTTCAATTTTAGGCACCGCTTTCTCATTTGCTCTGTTCTCAAAATCTCTCGGCGCGCTTGGGTACAAGATTGCGGCATGTCTGTGTGCTAGTTATATTGGAGGCTCTTTAAACTTTGCGGCGACGGCAAAAGCGCTTGGTTTAACGAATTCTGCCTCGTCTTCGAGTCTGTTAGCGGCGTCGATGGCTGCCGACAACTTGTTGATGGCTGTTTTCTTAGGTATGTTGATGGTTTTACCGTGCAAATCTCCTCCGACGATCGATGATGCGGAAGATCAGAAAACTGGGAAAGTAAAAGTAATAACCAACGCAACTCCGGCAACTATTAGCAATGCTCTTATAGCTGCAAGTGCAACTCTATATGTTTCCTCGGTCCTCGCCCAGCGAGCAAGTCTTCAAAACTTCTCCCTCGCGATAACGTGCATAATTGCCCCTTTGGTAGGCGTTATTCTGAACTTAAAGTTGGATTTTTCTGGCTCCCAGTTTATATCAAATAACATCATGCTATTGTTTTTCGCTTGCATAGGTGCAGGTTGCAACATATTTACAGCTGCCGCCGTCGGGGTACCGCTCTTTGGTTTTATCGCGGTCCTGTTACTTGCTCAACTTATCATTGCGCTTCTTTTTGGTAAAGCTTTTCGTTTACCTCTTTGGGCAACGTTGATCGGATTGAATGCTAGCGCCGGCGGACCAGCAACTGCTTTTGCCATGGCAGCATCAAAAGGTTGGAAGCGGGGTTTGCAACCTGCCGTACTTGCTGGTACGATTGGATATGCGATTGGCACCTTGGTTGGATGTTTAATGAGTGAGCTTCTGCGTACTCATTTAGCACCAATCTAAGACAGTCGATGATGTTGTAGTAATGTACCAGTACCATACCAGGTATAGTACCGTGGTACGTATGTAGTTATGGTAATAGAATCAAAACGCTAAATAGATTTATATAGTTATACGTAGTAGTTAAGAGTAAAATTATGTTATGGTGGTACAAGAGAAACGTTTTTCTTCTTTTATAGTTCTTATTTCACAGTGGCTGCGTTGGATCCCAAGACTGCCTTCGGCACAGCATCACCAGCTTGCTGCTTTGAACCGACTGTAAATGCTCCAGGGTTGATAGCAACTGTTTTTGTGTGATTCTCAGTCTTGTAAATACCAACCAAACGATCTGCGAGCTCGAACATGTTGTTACGTAACGAAATAATGATGAACTGCGCATCTTTTGTTCTCTCCTTGATGTAGTGCCCGACGATCGAGACATTCTTGAAGTCTAACGCCGCATCAATCTCGTCCATAACGTACAAAGGTGTTGGTTTATAGTGATGCAATGCGAACACTAACGCGAGAGAAGAGAGCGTCTTCTCTCCACCAGACAAGTTTGCGATATTCTTCCAACTCTTCTTTGGCGGCCGAACAGAAAAGACGATACCTTCAGAGAATGGATCGAGCGAATCGACCAACTCGAGCTCTGCATCACCACCTAAGGTAATCATCTGGTACATTTCTTTCAGTTTAATGGATATTATTGAAAATCCAGCCATGAACTCTTCTAATCTCTTCTTACGCAGCTCATCAAACGTTTGTCGGAAGTTGTCTCGTTCCTCCGTAACGGTTTTTAAATCTCCAACCCTCTCTTCGTATTCAGCCAATTTCGCAGCAAACTGCTCGATAGAAGTCATATCTGGTTTCATTTCTTTCAATTCAGCTTCAATGGTGTTGATTTTTTCCTCGTTAGTCTCTGCATTGATATCAATGAGTTGTTCATCCGAGACGTTCAAGAGAATTTCACTTTCATCCACACCTGGCGAGAGGGAATTTCTCTCGTTCTGCAACTTTTCCATCTCCTTCAAACACCCTTTTTCCACCTTGCCGTGTTCTCTCAACTTGTTATCGATATCATCAATCTTACCTTGAAGGTCAACTTCGATAGATCTTAACTCGTTCACAATCTTCACGATTTCTTCAAGCTCGGCTTGCAAGGCCGCACACTCGCTGGCTTTGGATTCTGCGAGAGCCTTCAACGTACTCTGGGACTCTAAAACCTTCATTGCTCCTTCTTCCAAACCTTTGAAATCTTCCTTGATAGTATCCATCTCGCTTTTGATCTTTTGTTTCTCCGTTTCTGCTTCGGAGACAGATTTAGTCAATCGTTCCAACGTTTTCACGTGCGACTTTGCGGCGGCTCGCTTTTCTGTAACTTTCTTAGAGGCCATCTCGATACCGAAGCGAACTTCCTTAACGATAGACTTTTGCCTGCGCAACTCTTCGCCGCCAACGTTTTCCAAGGCATCTTGCCACTTCTTAAGTTCGACTTTGAGTTTCGAAGCGCCGTCGAGGACAGTTTTCAACGCTGCATCGGCTTGCCCAACCTTTTCGTCAAGGTCTCGCAACTCAGATGTGTCATTCTTGGACGCCTCGTGTGCAGCTTTGAGTTCATCTAATCGACCATCTAAGTCTGCGATCTTACCTTCAGCAGCTTCCAACTCGGCTTTCAGTTTCGGTAATGATCTTTCGTATTGCGCACATTTCGCCTCTGCGTCTCTCGCTTCTCTCAATGCCTCAAACGCGGCTTTTTTCGCTCTTTCCAAATCCGCCGTAGCTTTTTGTAACTCTTTCTCAGAGTCCGCAACTTCTCTCGCCGCTGCTTTCTCGTCGATGACGACTGGTTTCTCTTTGCCGACGCGCATGCGTCCAGAAATTGGTTTCGAACCACCACCAGACATCGTACCCGACGTCTCAATGACTTGTCCTTTCAGTGTCACCACGCGGTGGCGTTTGGCTCCATATGCGATTCTACCCGCTTGATCCAAGTCTTCAGCCACCGCAGTTTCACGCACTGCAAAGTAAAACGCCGGTAGAAATCGTTCTTCTGCCGGTTTGATTAAATCAATCAGTCTTGGCGCGTTTTCTGGAATGTTATTTTGATTTTCCTTCAACTTTTGCGCCAAGTGTGCCTGTTTCTCCAAAATCAAAAAAGTCGCGACGCCCAAGTTGTTCCTTCGCAAATATTGCACGCAGTTCTGAGCATCCGCGGTTGTTTCAACGACAACGTAATCTAAAGCACCAACTGCGGTCGATACCGCGACGTCATATTTTTTATCAATCGCCCCCAAATCTCCAAGACGACCGATGACGCCCTTGACACCGCCAGCGTTTTGAGCATCCAACAATGCCTTCACGATGGCACCTTTTTGACTTTCTTGCGAAGCGGTCGTCTTTCGTTGTTCGAGTTTACCTCTGGCATCTCTTGTAATTTCAAGCAACCCGGCTTCTTTTGCCTTCGCCGCAGTTTCAGCCTTTCTCGCTTTTTCCACCTTCTCGAGCTCAATCGCGAGTTGCACTTCGTCATCCGAAATCTGTTTCGTCAATGCTTTCACTTTCGCTTCCGCGGACGCTTTACCATCAATAGCAGACTTTAAGTTCTTTTCGACTTCGGCGTGTTTGTCGAGCAACAACTTTCGCTCTGCAGTGGCAACGTCGAGTTCACCTCTTGCATCGGCGATTTTACCTTCCCATGGCTGCAATTCTTTTTCAACACCATCGATTTTCGCACCAATTTCTTCCATTTCGCCTTTCAAACCGTCAAGCATCTCGTCGAGTTTACTCTCTTCGCCTTGAACTTTTGCCTCGAGGTCGGCTTTTCTCGCTTCCAACGCCGGAACATCTTTTTCGATATTTTCGCACTCGATGACGATTTTTTCCTTTTGCGCGGTTTCTTTCGTCAACTTTTCGTCGAGCTTCTTCACTTGCTGCTTCATGTGCTTCAAATCTTCGCGAAACTTTACGTCTTTCTTTTCAAACTCAGCAAACTCTTTCGTTGTTTTCTCGAGATTTTGCTGAACTTCATTCATCTCCGTCGCCTGAGCTTTAAATTTCGCTTCGGTAACTTGCAGCGACTCTTTGTGTTCGCTTTGCTTGGATTTCTCTTCCTCCAGATTGGTTTGTAAACCGATGCGGTTCTCGGACATTTCTGCCATCACTTTTCTAATCTCCGTGACTTCCAACTGTAAAGAAATTGATTTTGCTTGCAACAAATCTTTCTCCTTTTGCAGAAACAACTCGGCTTCGTTCTTCACAATTTCTAACGCGTCCTTCTCCTTTTCGACGAGTGTCAATCTCGAGACCATTCCCCCTCTCTTATCGTTCAACTCTTCGAGCTTCTTACCCGCCTCTTCGATAGGTTCGACGTACTGGTTCGTTCCAATGATATCTTCCATGTACTCTAACAATCCTTCATCTCCAGGATTCAGCCCTTTCGGCTTCATCATCGAAATTTGTTCGACTTCGCCTTGCAAAATCAAAAACCGGTTGTTGTTCAAGTCCACGCCTTTACCTTTCAACAAATTTGTCACCTCTGTGAAGTTCGAGGTTTTCTTGTTCACGAAATATTTCGAAGTGTTGTTAATGTACGCCTCTCTGGAAATGGTAAAGTCGGAGTCCGGGACCGATGTGAACCCTTCTGGATCTACATCCGAATCTATAATCTCGTGAAAGTGCACCTCGACGCGCGCGTATTCCAAATTTCTAAAGTTGGTAGATTTGTGAATCAACTCGGACACTTTGTTCAATCTCAATTGTTTCGCGCGTTTACCGAACACAAACATCATCGCATCGATGACGTTAGATTTTCCAGAACCATTTGGACCGACTACGGACGAGAACGACTGTTTGAAAGAGAATGGCAGAAGAAAAGAGATGTTGCAAATTGTCAGTGTACGCAATGGGGGGAACAAAGACGAAAAGCAACTACGGTTACATTTTCCACGAACACGAAATGCCCCCGCGCTCACTCGGATACCGAGAGAAAGAGAACGAACGACGACGTCGAATAGAAACAGCAAAAGAGATGCATGACACTCACCTTGTGGAATGGACCGACGTGTTGTGCTCCGGCGTAGGATTTAAAGTTCTCCAAAACCATGGATTTGATAACCAGTCTCGGTTTCGCGGGTTGCTGTTTGGAAGACGTTCCCGGCGTCTTTGGCGTTGGTGTTGGCGTCGCCGCCTTTTCGTCGTCGTCGATGTCCAGTTCCGTCATCTTTGTCTCTTCTCCTTGCGTGCACAACAACAACAACAACAACAACGACAACAACAAAAGCGCGTTTTTTGAGCGATGGCGAGTGAGTGAGCGGTGAGCGATGAATGCGCGAGGATGGATGAATGAATGAATGAATGAATGACAAAGGCGGGGGCCAGTTTTTGTATCTCTCTTTTTTTCTCTTTCTATGTTTAGGGTAACAAATTTCAAATTTTTAAAAAACGTGGAAGAGAGAACTTTGGACTCTCTCTCGCGCGTCTTTTAACACGGAGGGAGAGATTTTGTCTCATTTCATCGCACGCACGCACGAGCGCGCGCGTAAGCAAAATGGCAGAAACAGAAAAGGCAGAGGATATCCCTCCCCCGTCTTCCTCGAATCAAGAGAATGAAGAAGATGCGGTCGTGGCTAAAACGTGTAAAAAAAGTGGTGCCGATAAAAAAAAGAAAGCTCCACCTCCACTTTCGAATCGTCCCAAACGCAAAGCGGCGCAAAACGTGCGCAACTCCGCGCGAGCAAAGTCGAAAGTGAAACCCAGTTCGTCCATGTACGTTGGGTACGTGGAGGAAGACGAAACTCCGGAGATGATCATGGCCAAGTTCGCGGAGTTGGAGAGGATTCAGCAGATGCACAAAGAGAAACAAGAGCAGTTGAAGTTGGAAAAGTAGATGAAAGAACAACAACAACAGGGAGAAAACGGAGAGGAGATTTTGAAAGACATCACGGACAAAGCGGACGCGAACACCGAAAAAATTCAAAAAGACGCATCGGACGAACAAGAAAAGGAAGAAAATTTGAATAATAATTTTAACAACAACAACAACAACAACAATGAGGAAGAAGGCCTGACGGAAGAACAGTTGAGAGAGGTGTTCAAAGCGACTTCGGCGTTTACCATGCGCAAAGCGATGAAAGCCGAAGATGCCGCCGTGTTTGGTTTTGACGAGCTTGAACGAGACTTTTACAACGAATACGACGACGAGGATATGGAACAGTACGATGACGAAGACCAGGAGTTTTGGGAGATGATGACTGGGAAACGACGATGGCCGAGAGCGTTGAAAGTAAGGAAAGGCCCGAGAGAACCGAGAGAACCGAAGCCGCCGAGAGAACCGAAACCGCAAAAGTCGCACATGATTACGGCGTACAACAGCGATACTGGGTTTATGATTCGAAAGAAGAAATTCTTCGACCCGCGTGAGTTGAACATTTTCAAATTGCCAAAACACGATTTGCCCAGCGATCCGCTACCGATCACGTGGGGGAGAGCGGTGAAACCGTTCGTGCCGAAAGACGTGAGAGAGAAAAAACTCGCAGCGGTTCCAGATTGCACGCAGTTGAAGATGAAGATTAACAAAAACATGGACTTTTCGAAGCTTTCGAAGGACTATTTGGGCATCTTGATGAACCCGCCGTGGAAGATCGATCAAGCTCCGGATAAAGGGAATGTGACCTTGGAAGACATCGCGCAATTACCGTTAGAAACGTTAACTCCACTTGGTTTCATCTTTATTTGGGTCGAAAAGGAAAACTTATCGTTGGTCTGTGATGTCATGCAAGAGAAGAATTTTAACTATGTCGAAAACTTGACGTGGGTGCAAATGCAACCGAACAACGTCATTGTTGGGACGGAGTCTCGATACTTGGCGCGCTCCCACAGAACGTTGCTCATCTTCAGACGATCAGTAACGATGTTCCCAGAGGGCAAAGCGATCGAGTTGAGACACCAACGTAATTCGGATGTGACTTTAGATGTCGTAGAAACGACCAAATCCGGTAGAAGAAAAATCCCGGAGCACGTGTACAACTCCATCGAAACTTTGTTACCGACTGCGTATAACAAAAAGAATCCGGGCACTCCGGGGAAGTTTTTAGAGCTTTGGGCGGAAGAAGGAAACAAAAGAGCGGGCTGGACGAGCATAGTGGATATTCCTTGATAAATAATTTGTTGAAATATCTACCATATTATCATTGACATTTTTCTTAAAACCTGAAATTTGCTGTGCTGTTGAAAATTCTCTATTTTTGTTTCTCTCCTCTCCAAAAAAAAGGGGGAACTTTTATTTTTAAATAAAAGGAAGTAATAAATACTCAGAGTAGAACAACTTCCAGACGTCCTGGTAGTAAGTTTGCACGGCACTCTGCGAAAAGCCAGCCTTCTCCAACTTTTTCGTCTTGGCGATTAAATACGTCGCTAAGATGGCGTGCATGGTGATCATAATCTTCTGTTTGAACCATGTCGGGTTGAAGAGGGATAAACCAATCGCAAACACGTAGTTCATCAACAACAAACCACTTCCGATGTAACTCACATTCTTCACCCCCATCTTCGTCGTAAACGTCTCTATTCCAAACTGCTTATCGCCATCGATATCTGCTAAATCTTTCGTGACGGCAATGGCAGTCGCAAACACAGTCACGAAAATGGTGATGAACAGCACCGGCGGCGACCAGACAAACGGCAAGTGCAGCGCCGCTCTGGTCGCGTGAAAGACTCCAAAGTTTAACAAGAACCCTCTCACTGTAGCGATAATCATAAACGCTGGCAAAGCATATCGTTTTAATCGTAACGGTGGCACGGAATAAATCGTCCCTAGGAACAAACCAAAGGTATATAACGATGTAATCAATGGACCAAAGTTCATGGCAACAATAGTTGCGCCTCCAATAGCCGTCGCCAAACAAAACGCCCACGCCATCGGTAAAGACAACTCACCCGCCGCGATGGGTAAATAAGGTTTGTTCACTTTATCAATCTCAACGTCGTAGATTTGATTAATGCCTACGATGAACCCATTCCCACATAATAGCGCAAATAATCCAAGCAATGCTCGCGGGAACAACGAGAGTTGAATGAGTTCGGGATTTTCAATCAAAACTTTGGAGACCAAGGCGGTGGTGCCTAATAAGGTCCCACGAATCGTGTGCGGACGGACGAACTTCCATATCGCTCCCAATAACTCTTCCATCTTATCCAGGGGAGAAGCGTCCGCCACTCGCACGTTGTTGTTTGATGAACCAGAAAATGCGTCCGTTCTTATCTTTCGTCTGTATTCTCTTTTGCTCGCCGTGCTGCAAATCCCTGGTGCTGCAAATCCGTCATCGCATTCTTCCGTGATAGCGCGAATAGTTTGGCCGTACTTATTATTAATCGCCGTCGGCAAGAAGAACGAAGTGTCTAATCGTGACGACGATGACGACGACGATAACTTTTGGTGGTGAAGCGCGACGTTCTTTCTCGAAGAAGAAGAGGACGTGGAGGAAGAGTGAGACGAGGAGACGCGCGCAGACGACGACGGAACGGCGGCGTTCGGGATTGCGTTCATTTTTTTCCAAGACTTCCGCGCCGTCGCTCGCGCGCGTGTTCGCTGCACTTGAGAAGAGGTTGTTTTTTGAGGGAAGGAGGAAAGAGAAAAAGGGCGTCGTCGTCGTCGCTTTTGGTTTTTTTGCTCTCGAGAACATTTTTATTGGCACCCCCAAATTATATAGGCGAGGAGGCACGTGGCAGGCACCCTCTTTTAAGAATACCGGATAAAATCGAGAGTAAAAGTTCTCTCCATCTCTCTCTCTGTGTGTGTGTGTGTGTGTGTGTATCCGCACATCCGAAAGAAAACGAGAACACGATGCAAATAACAGCAGCAGCGTCGTTAGTGAATTCTTCTTTTACTGCCACCGTCCGAGGGAAAAGTGCGACGACGGCGACCGCATCTCACTTCCAAAATGCGCAGCGACACGATAACAATCGATATCAACAAAGAAGGAAAAGAAACGCTTTCGTAATCACTCGCGCGAACGCACAAAACAATGACGATGATAAAGAAGAAAATCTCTTTACGACAGCAGAAAAGCTGTTAGAAAAAGCAGGCGTTTCGATGGGCCCTATTGCCATGTCTTTACAACAAGACGGGGAGAACATCAGAGAAAAGAGTGAAAGTTTTGACTCGAGAAAAGCCATCGAAGAAGTCGTCAAGGCGAGGAGGAAATCTATCGCGAATTTAACAACGGAAGAATGGGAAAAGAAATACTTGAACAAAGACGGGACGGTGGATTTGTTCATGGAGGATGACTTTAACATCGCCTCTCGCAAAGCAGGTGCAGGCGACTTTGATACTTTAGTCAACGTGGAAAATGTCGCATGGCAAAACAAAGGCTCAAACGAAGTAGATGCGCCAGTCAGGAATGTGAAAATTACAGATCACGAAACGGGAGAAGTCCTGGAGTTGGACGTGCCTGAAGGCAGGTACATTTTGTTCGAGGCTGAGCAGCAAGGATGGGAGTTGGCGAACGCGTGTAGAATGGGATGTTGCACAAAGTGCGCGGTGAAAGTGACGAAAGGAAATTTAGAACAAATCCAAGCATTGGGCGTTTCGGAACAAATGAGAAAAGAAGGATACGCTCTACTTTGCGTCGCGCACGCGACGTCAGATATAGAATGTGTCACGCAAGATGAGGAAGAAGTGTATATGAAACAGTTCGGCGAAGTGTTTGGAAAATTGGCTACGGATAAAAACGCCAAGAGCGTCGTTCGCGACGACTTTGCGTTGGAGATAGCGGATATGGATGAATAGACTAAGTTCTTGTAATCATATGATAAATACATATACACGCGCGTGCTTTAAAAATACTATCTGTTAATGTTAATATACAATTTTTTGGCTTATAGCAATTAATAAAAACCACGCGGGGGAGGAGGAGGTGGAGGTGGGGGAGGTGGTGTCATAGACGAAGCTACATCCTTCGTCGCTTGCTGAAAGCCTGGAGGAGGAGGCGGTGGGGGCGGTGCTGGCGGTAATGCAACTTTTGCCACGTCGGAAGAAGTTGAAGTTCTTGATGATTCCGATCGCAAAGATGGAATATCAAAAATGTGACCAACTGGCGGTGGGGGTGGAGGCATCGCTTTTGTATCTGCTTGAACGAAGCCAATCGGTGCCGGTGGAGGAGGAGGTGGTGGAGGGAGTGCGACTACCTTCTCCTCCACCTTGCGCGTTGTTTCAACATGTGGAGGAAGAGGTGGTAACGGCACATCCGCGGATGGGTTTTTGCCTTGCCTCCTTCTGTGCCTTCCAAGTCTATCTGCAAGGCTCGCACGAGAATGAGGAACCAGGTGAGTTAGTCCATCTGAAGCTTGTTTCTTCTTTGGCGACCGCGGTTGTTTCCCCGGAGAACGATTCTTTCCGACAGCACCTACTCTTATAGGGGGTACGAGCTTCGTTTTGCTCCGCAGTTCACTCAACATTGCATCTCTTGCATCTAATACGCGGACGGGTGCTTCCTTTTTCTTAGCGCCTCCCGCTTTCAGCTTTTTTCTGTTTATAACTTCTTCCATTCGCATCTTTCTCTTCTCTTCAGCCTCGCTCGCTTTAACGTCTGCTCTCATTTTCTCAAACACTTGTAAAAAGTTCTTGACGATTCCAAACAACCGCGCAGAATTTTCTGCTTTAAATGGTTCACCAAAGAACTCGCTCGTCTTCTTCAACAAATCTTGCGCACCTCGCACCAGACCGTCGACTTCGTTCACTTTATCTTCGATTTCAGACACGAACGGTTCCATATTGTCGACATACTTTTGGAACAGATCACCATTATCATCTTCGAGGTGCTTAGATGCATAATCAAGCTCTTGAGCAATCAAAGTCATCCCACTTTTAACTTGCTTTAACATGTCGAACGTTCCGTCTAAATAAAGAGTCGCCGCTGCTGTTACCGACTCCAACTCATTGTTCAAATCTTCAATTTCCGGTACCGTTTTTCGCATTTCTCCATACACGAAGTGTAGAAGCGAGGTCTTCTTGTCAATCGCTTTTACATCTGCCAATTTTAAGAGCACTTCAAGTCTAAAGCCAGCTGCAGAACCACGGCGGGATCCAACATTCAAATGGTTACCAACCGCAAGAATACCTTCCAAAAGTTTCACCATCGTCTTGGAGTTCTTCAAATCATCACCGGCACGTTTCACGAGATTAATATCTTGTGTAATTGAGTTAATCATGGATGAGCCTTGCTCTTTAAAAATCATAGATTGAATTCGTTGTTCGAGGCGCTTGATACCCATCACTTGCAAAAAGTATTGCTCTGACGTTCCGAGTTCTTCCAACTCCCCGTCATACTTGGTAATTTTTTCAATTTCTTTGCGATCCGGAATTGCTTTTGAAAGAGTCTGTAAGTTTTCTACTGTCAATTTCTTTGGATTATTCATGTCGATGAAGCATTGCTTAATCGACGCGAATGGCATTCGTACACCGGCTAATTGAATGGAGATGTTTAAAGCTCGTTTAGCATCGAGCAACGAAACGGACTTTGGTTTTGCGCTGCTCGCTTTTTTCATCGGAACAGCATCTTGTAACGCAAACAAGTTCTCCAATTCTTCAATGTTCAGCTTAGAGATGGCATTGTCTGTATTTGCATTCTCCCAAATTGTTCCTTCAATGGCTTGCAACTTCTCCCAGTGAAGCATTTTAACTTTCTTGCGAGCAATTTTTGCAAACTTTGCTGCCGCAGCAATAGCGTTGATGGACATTCCTGGCGGCATTGGAGGTGCGGGAATTTTCGGTCCGGCCAGCGGCGGTGGTGGCGCTGCTTTCGTGTTCGCTTGAACGAAACCAGGCGGTGCTGGCGGCGGAGGAGGAGGAGGAGGCGCTCCCTTTTCTGCTTTCTTGAAGCCTGGTGGTGCCGGTGGAGGAGGAGGAGGTGGCGCTAGCGCGGATGATGGTTTCTTCTCGTCGGCTCCAGGTCGTGGAGGAGGAGGGGGAGGAGGTGCTGCACTACTTTTTTCTGGCTTCTTTATCGCTCCTATTGCAGGTGGTGGTGGCGGTGGCGGAGGTGGCGGTGGCGGAAGGGCTACTTTTGGTTTCGAAATACCTGGTAGTGGTGGTGGTGGTGGTGGTGGAGGAGGAGGAGGAGGCAATGATGTCGCTTTCGGTACAGGTGCAAGAGCCACCGGCGTGGAGTCTTTTAACGCTGAAGTTTTTGCCGGCAACTTGCTCGGCGGAAGAGGAGGGGGAGGAGGGGGAATAGGTGGAGATTTTCGTGGTGGAGGTGAAGGAACTGAAGGCGATGTCGCACTACTATCGCTTTGCTTTGGTTTACTTTTGCCAGAATTGGCATCTGCTGGCGATAAATTTTCTTCCAATCTCAACTTCTCTTGCATCTTTTTGATTTCTTCCCCTCCGATTGTCTTTTGCTCTCTCGGAGAAGGAATGGTAGAGAGTGCCATTTCAGCTTCAATATCGTGAACACCTTCTCCGACCAAGTTTTTATGCAGATTTGAACCTTTGGAGAAGCCTCCCGTCTTTATTTCATCTTCATCGGCGCTGCCGGACTTATCTGATCCAACAAGTAACAATTGAGCAATATCCCCTTTCTTCAAATTCTTTCGACGCATCTTCTCGGCTTTTCCTTGAATGGCTTTCGCGAGTTTGCCCTTCAAAATTGTCTCGATATCCGCTTGGAAAGATTGTAGAGAGAACTTTTCTTTCACTTTGCCTTCTTCTCCCTCCACGAGCAAAGCATTCTCGTCTTCATCGTCATCTTCAATTTCGTCGAGATCTTTCAAGAGTTCAGTCAATTTCCCGCTTCTCGCCATTTGTAACAAAGCTTCTTCGGTTTCTTTCGATAACGGAACATCGCTGGAATACTGCGACGACTCCATCTCGGTCGGCAAGATCGAAGCATCAATCAAAGGTCCATTATTCTTACTTCTTGGAGAAAAACTCTTTTCCAAGGCGTCGTAAAATCCTTCAGAAAAGCTACCATCCATGTCTTGCGCACTACCAACTTGTTCGCATCGAACGGCTTCGTCGAGAGTCGTAATGTTAGCATTAGTCGGAGAAGTTGGCAAAGGCGAAAAGAGTTCAACTCGAGATGAAAAATCTCGTCCTTCCTGCTCCTCGCTTATTAATCCCTCTCTTGGTGATACCATTGCAGCTTCGGGATTTATTCGAAGCGGTGTTGTCACCTCTGTTCCATCCTCCTTATTTGCTTCAATTTTAGCCTCAACTGAAGATGGTTTCTCATCCTCTACCCATTTAACACTCTTATTCATCTTTGGTGTTGCAACAAGGACGACTTCACTCGCTTTCGCGGGTGATTTCTTCGGTGATTTCTTTCTATAGGGCGAAATGGGCGGTACTTTCCGCTCCGACTTTTGTTCTTGCACGTCCATTTCTTGAGCTCTTTTCTCGATAGAATCCTGCGTCGATGTTTTCGTTGCTCTCCGTCGAATAGCTTCGGCCACAGCAGATACTTTAACTCCTTTCATTCTTCTTTGAGACTTTAATTTCCGATTTTTGGATGACGCAATTTTCAATCGATCAATTGCTGGTACGGATGCGGCAGTTGCCAATTTAGGTGATTTTACACCCCTCTGACCTGTTGCATCCAAAATTGGTGCCGCAGTCGGTAACACAACAGCCGAAACTGGTGAAGAGACTTTCATTTTATCTCTTTCAATTGTAGCGGGTATTTCTTCCGCATCATCTCTGTTTTCTTCAGGTAAATCGTATATATCATCGTCGTCAAACTCTTCTTTTTCTTGACTAGCCTCTTCCCAAATTGAACCTTTTTCGTCGAAGTCATCATCCTCTGAAGCTTCTTCAACATCAACTTCTTCGTAGATTTCAAGCACATTAGTTGTGCTACTGTCCTTTTGCGGCGGTAGTACTTTTGATGGTGTGATAGTCGTTCCTACTTCTCCTTTTTTCAGAGCGATATCTTTCTGTTTACGGTGTAGACACGGAGGCTCAGAAGGCTCGGAATGTTGTAGTGGTGACAATGCCGTTTTAGTAGCATCGTCAACATCTTCATCCTCAACTTCCTCAATATCTGAGTTAGCTAATAAATCCGCATCTTTCGGCGCCTCCCTCTGAACTTTTTTCTTTTCACGTTTCTTCACCCTTCGACGAACCTTTCTCCTCGTTTCTTCTTCTTCTTCTTCTTCTTCCGACACAGAGGAATGGACGATGACATATTCGTCTTCATTCTCACTGCTGCTCAGTTCTTTTGATTCATTTTTAATGGGTTGCTTGCGTCTTTGTTGCTTCGCTCGGTGCTTCTCCCAATCCTCGGCTTCAGAGTCGCTCCATTCTGACTTGTCTTCAGAATTGTCACCGTATATTTTATCGAATCGACTTAGATCAAATTCACGTTTTAGACTTTCACTGAACGCGTTATTTCCTTTTTCGTAGTTCCCAAACGCTGAATTTAAGTCCCACTTCCCACCGGTAGCGACTATTTCTTTTATCCACAGTGGTGTTGGAGAAAGAGATGCGTACGCAGAAAGGCCTCTTTCATTCATCCAATGCGGCAGCATATCGTCATTGTCTTCGCTCTCATCGTCCATGTCCTCTTCTACTTCAAATTCGGATGGTAATGATATACCAAAGCTAGCGTGTCTATGTTTTCCTCCTTTCCCTGCGATTGCTTCGTGCATCCATGACGGCAAACTATCGTCGTCAATCAACCCTTCCTGCATATCGTCCTCGTCATACTCTCCTTCATCGGAACAGATTTCAAACTTTCTACTCCCCTCCTCATTATTATTATTATTATTATCATTACCATTATTAAAGTATTCGCGACGAAACGAAAACGACTCGATATCGTCCTCGTCGTTGTTGTTGAAATCATAATACATCCTGTGCCTTCTCTCTTTGGGATCCCGTTTGTTCATCATAACTACATTGTTGAGATACATCTCTGCATGAGAGGATGCGCTCACCGAAGTATCGAAATATGTATTCCCGAACTTTACCCTTCGTGTGTTCTCGATGAAAACTGGTTGATTCTCATTTTCGGCATCCGTGATAATTGAATAATAGTCTACAAAGATGAGCTCCATTAAAGAAACGACTAGGAACGTCTCGTCTTCTTCTCGAGTCTGGGACGTTGCGCGCTTCTCTCGCGATGGCTTTAATATCCGTGGACCAATTGCGCTCGCCATAGAACGCAACGCGGTTTTATCTTTAACAAATACACTTGCCGTTTTAGCGTTAAATCCACACGTCGTCGAGTGGACAAACTCGCAAATCTCTTTCAAAACATCTAAGCGTTCTTTCGGGACGAAGTCTTTCAACAGGAAGGTCACTATAAATCTCTGACTTTCTCTGTGCTCCGTGGACTCTATGGCCGCGATGAACTGCTCGTATAACTTTTCTGTCAGAAGACAATCTGTTAGTAAATCTAATCCTTCCAGTAAAAGCTTCGCGAAATCTTTTCCCCCTCCTCTTTCTCTGTGAATATCTTCATCGTCGTCGTCGTCGTTTTCAATGAGTTCCAAAGCTTTCCGTTTCCAAGTGTACGAAGCATCGGTATCTCCGTGTAACACTTCCGCGTGGTGCTTGAACAAGAGAGTATTAGTATTACTGTTCTTAGCACTACTCACTTCGTTCACCCGCAATCGAAAAGCGATTATATGGAGGATACTGAGGATAGTTTCGTCGTCCATTCTTCCTCTTTGTTGTTGTTGTTGTTGTTGAAGTGTTTTTACTTTTCCAAGTCCTCGTTTGGATTTCAACGCGCGATAGGACATTTCGCTCTCAATCCCAATTCTTACTCTTTTCTTTTCCTCATCGGTGCGTGTGGGAGAATGCTCGTCTCATCGAGCGACTTTTATTGTGCGTGCGTCGTGCATCCACGCGTAGAAGTTGTGGGCGTTTTCTTTCAAAGTGGTGAGAGATTATGATTTCGTTGTGAGTGCTTTTTTTCTCTCTTTCGTTCCCGTCCTCCTCCGCATACATTTATAACTTTTTCGACTCCTTTTTTTTCATGTCCAATGTCGTCGTCGTCGTCGTTTTCCAAAGTCTCGTCTACACAAAATTTCTTTTTTGTCCATTTCAAGAAAGGAGGTTGAGAGGAGACGAGACAAAAATTTATCACAACAAAAATTAGACCACCGTCGTCGTCGTCGTCGTTTACTTGCGACTCGCCGCACTATCGGAGCGCACGAGCGTGAGAGAGAGAGAGAGAGAGAGAGAGAATCAATCACTCCAACACCGGTCGCGCGCACCATTTCTCTCCCTCCCCCTTTCTCTCTCTCTCTTTGATACGAGCGCACGTAATACCAGCCAGCGGCTTCCCGTTCTTGAAGTGCCTTCTTCCCAACGAACACCAAAATACAAAGTACTAATCATGTTTCGCTCTTTAACCATGGGCCGTACTCCGGACGTGTTCAACTTATCGTTCGGATATCGAGAAGAAGTATCTGTGAAGGCGACAACAACGACGAATAAAGAAGAAGAAGAAGAAGAAGAGGAAGAGGAAGAGGAAGGAAAAGAAGGAGAACAACAACAACAAATAAAGACTGAAATACAATCGCACGAAGTGAACGTGGAATATAATTCAGACCGAGACCACGAGGAGATTTTGGACAAAATAGCAGACGGTCAGATGAGTTTACCGTTCAAAGAACAGGGCGATGTGGTGAAAGCGCAGTTGTTATGTTTACAGGGCGGCTACGATGTCGTCAAAGTGAAAGTTCGATTGACGATTGAACCATATAAACCAACTCCGAAAATCTTTCGCTTAACCAGACAGAACAATACCGGAACGACGACGTTGTGCGAAGGATTGTATTCTTTGTTAAAAGGATGTGATTTAGACTCCATCGAAGAGTTGATTCTAGGCGAAGGGGTGGTCAGAATCTTAGGCGACATACGAGAGCGTTTTAAGAATGTCATTTCAGTCGATCTCTCCAATTCGCAGTTAACAGAGTTGCCGGTGGAAATCACTCAATTCTTCCCTCGCTTGGAAGTGTTAAAGCTGAACAATAATAAATTGATCGATTTACCAAGTTTAGTCAACTTGAAAAAACTGAGAGAATTACACTGCGACAACAATCAACTGACCAAAATACGAACAGATTTAAGAGAGAACAAAATGCTCCAAGTGATTTCTTTAAAAGGAAACAAACTGACGAAACCAGTGATGGATATGAAAGCATTATCGAAAGTGCACACGTTTCATTTGTACGGAAATCCAGTTGAATATTTGCCAGAAATGCATCACTGCAAAGCTTTGAGGTGTTTGTCCTTGGTAAATGTTGTCGTGAGCGCGAACGACGATTTAACGGAAGTGGGCGTGCAAATCGGGGACACGACGTCAACTTACATCCCTCAGGCGATTTCAGGCAAAGCCGCACAGAAAGGAAAAGCGTTTTCGGATTTTTTTACTCTCGTGTTTAGACACTCGAGTTGTCAACACTTGCTCATCGCCACTGCTTTAGCAAAGATTGCGCAAGAAGATCCAATGAATTGTGTCGAAATTGGTGCGACAGAAGGCGCGTTGCAGCAAATGCTCACAATGCTCTTGACTTCTGACGTGAACGTCATTCGTGAAGCGACGCATATCATCGCAGCTTTGAGTCAACTTCCTGATATTGCGCAAAAACTCATAGACTCGAAAGTATCGCAAAGGATACAAAGCTTGATGGCAGTAAGTTTGTTTGTTTGTTTTCCGTCTCTCCAACCTTATTGTGATACTTTACTTTATTGGTGGTTATTTAAAATAAAAATTGACCTCTAAAAAATCCCTATTCATTCAAACAGGATTCTAATTCTGCGGTAAAAATATGTGGATGTAATATTCTAGCATCTTTGGCGTTTGCTTCGGGAAAATTATCAAAGGTATGCAAATCGTCGAATTTTTTAAAGTTTTTGTTCTTAATTAATTATATTTTTGGCGAAAAATCTTACGAAAAACCGAAAAACCTATCATTCCCCAACCAAAAAACAGAGTATATACGATGAAACATTAATTGACTTACTCATACATATAATTAAGGTTCGTTTATTATATAAAATGTCTTTCCCAAAAATAATTTTATTTATTTTTTATTTTTTTATAGAGCGATAATTCTGAATTAAAATCTTCTGGCTTATTAGCCCTGGGAAATTTGGGCTTCGAATCAATCAACAGACGTTCAATCTTGAAAATGAGAGGTATACGAAGTTTACTAGCAGAATTAGCTTTGAACTTCCCAGAAAATGAAAATTCGGAATTAATTAAAAAATATGCGACTCGAGCGCTCGCTATTTTTGGAGAGAATGAAATTGTCAGACAAGCTATCAATCGGCGTCCGATTGTTGGTAAAGGTGTGCGAATCTTATGTATGGACGGAGGAGGGATGCGCGGTATTTGTACGGTGGAAATGCTAAGACGTATAGAGGTATGAATAATTTTTTTTACAAAAAACAATTTTCGGTCAAAGCACCGAGACATGAAGCCATTCTGACAATTTTGCAATCGGTCTTAGGATGGCACGGGTAAACCAATTCATGAGCTATTTGACTTGATCTGCGGTACGAGTACCGGCGGTATATTGGTAAGTTATGCACTCAAAATATCGTGCGAATAACATGTTTGCTGAAAAATATTTTTTTCTTGTTTTCTATTTTTGTAGTTTGCGCGTTCCTCTCCAACTCTTCACTATGAAACTAATTTGTGAAACTTTTATTTTATTATAAGGCATGCGCTGTGGGAGTTCGGAAACATGATTTAAACAGATGCGATGAAATCTATACCGAATTAGGTACTAGAATATTCTCAAAACTGGAAGATAGACAAGAGGGCGAGACGTCATGGAAAGATCGGTTCGATAACTTGTACCGAGATGGGCAGCAGAAGTGGAGAGTCGCTGTCCACGGATCGAAACATGACGCGAACTTGTTTGAAAGCTTACTCCAACAAGAATCTGAAATAGACGGCAAACAAGAACCGTTTATTGAATCGTCTTTACGAGGTGGTCCGAAAGTTTTTGTCGTCGGTACTATTGTATCAAAATACCCTTCGTCTCCATACATCTTCCGAAACTATCAGTATCCGGAGACGGCTGAGAACGAAAACCATGGGAGATACACAATGCCTGGCTCCTGTAAACACTTGATGTGGCACTGTTTGAGAGCTTCGAGCGCTGCCCCATACTATTTAGCGGATTTTTCGCTAGGTGATGAGAAATGGCAAGATGGTGCCGTTACTTGTAACAATCCGGCGATGATGGGCATCATGGAGGCGAGACGCTTGTGGCCAGACCGGCAGATTGAGTGTGTGGTTTCTGTAGGGACTGGAGAGGTTCCGCGGGTTAAACGAAATGCTTCGGCGTTGCACAGATTCATCGACGATTCTAAAATCGTGCTCGAATCCTCTTGCAACGTAGAACGAGTAGATGAGGCGCTAGGAACACTTTTACCTTTGATTCCAGAGACAAAGTACTTCCGTTTCAATCCGGTCGATTCAAGGTGCGATATAGAATTAGACGAAATCGATAAACAAGCACTGAAGAAGTTGAGAGAAGCTACGGATGAGTATGTAAAATCCGAAAACGAGCGATTCGGCGAGCTATGCCAATTATTGCAACCGGACGCTTTGGACGAAGAAACAGCAGCTGTGATTGCCACGGAACTCGGCTCTAAAAAAGGGGTGTTAGTCATCGAGGGACAGAGATACGAGAACGAATTTGCGGCAAAGACTGAAGTCATAGAAGAGTTTTGTGCTTTGCGGTCCATCCCGTTCGCTCGAATCGATACATCTTCGAGTTACAATCCTGAGAACGGATACTCTTTGGGTACAAATGGAGTTACGAACAACAAAATTAACAACAACAATAGTCACAACGAAGCGAAGGACAATAATATTAAAAACGATAGCAGCACTAGTAAAACAAACATGACAGGGGAAAAAGAATTTTCGGACAAGAACGTAGCAATTCAGAATCTCAATGCTCAGTTCAAAAGAGTTGGTACAAACGCAGGTGTCATTCATTTGAACTGCGTTTCAGATCTGGAAGGGATCGTGTTGCGCTGGCAACACGACATCACGGCTATTGCAGAGCCTTCAGCCGTGGCAAATTTGTTTATAGAGTGTGCGAAATATCCATCGAAAGAGTCGCAAAGATTCACTTCTCTGTATGAAATGTGTTCCTCAGTTCCCTCCGTCGAGGTGGAAGGTGTTTTACACACGTTCATTGGGAAACACTTGCAGTCAGATTCCAACGACGGGCAACTTGGCGCGTATCTCTTCAAAAGAACTATTCCTATGGAGTATTTATCAGAATACACGGCGAGTGAACTTATTGGTATGTGGAACGATAAAATTATCGTCAGTCAAGCCTCTATTAGTGCAGAATTGGTCGAAGCGTTGTTAGATGCTGGGGCGAAAGCAATCGTGGCGCCTTCGAATGAAGATCCAGACAACTTTATATCTGCCAGTGGAGACGGGGACGATATCTTTCAGTTCTTTGCAGCGTTTTACCACGCATTATACGTTGTTGGCGCAGATGCACCTGCGGCAACTTCTGCTGCGTGTATGATTCAACCCTCTTGTAATTACTTCCGATGTCATGTACGGGTCCGAGGGAGAACGGTCGAACTGAAACCGGGCGAAGAAGTAAGAAAAGTGGCGACACCGAAGAAAGCGGTGCCGTCAAACTAGGGAACAGAATAAGTTTTGTAATAGTAAGCTGACTTTTATACCCCGACCGTGTCTTATATAAATAACAAACACCTCTCTAATTCTACTATGGATGATGAATAAGTATGATCATAAATGAATTTTTGCCTGCATGCGTCCGTTTGTTCTTTTGTTTATAACGCGCCGACGGCTGCCTCTCTCCCTCTTTTCAACGCTTTTTCATCAATCACCTTGACGGATTCAACCCACCCGAAGGATTGCAAAATCTTGTATGTCACAACCTTAGCGGCATCTTGAATGAATGCCCACATTATCACATACAACCAACAGTACACGGCTAGATCCCACTCGATTCCTTGCATCCCATTTCCGAACGGCCAATAGACCGCCAAAAACGTAGAGCACGTAGTGGCGAGGACAAACGCGCCAACTAAAACTATCGACGGCATTCTCGACCACATCCACCCTTTCGTTCTAGAGTTGAACACCGAGAAGTAATCCGACAGTGAAATTTTCAAGTACATGAGCGTTTGGATTTCTCCGTAAGTCATAACTGGTAATCCCATGGATCGCCACATGCTGTCTGGAGACTGCGAATCCAAGGACAATTCTAACAATACGATTGAACCAATCAAGGCAACCATACCGACAGCGGAAGAGACAATATATAAAATATTCAAATCCCACTTCTCTGGCTTTACGGAAGCATCGACGTGATCGTATGCTACAGAAATAATGGTACCATCATTCAAGATGGTAATAGTGACCAAAGCGATGACTGGAATCGCAAAGTACGACGGCCAATCCGCGTTATACTCGTTCGGATGATAAAAGATACAGGAGATGAAGAAGAAGAACAACAACTGTTCCGTGCACGCGACGCGGTAAATCACAAAGTTCTTCATTCTTTGGAAGATCTTCCGGGATGTCACAATGGCGGTGACGATGGTGGATAAACCCGGTTGTGTTAAGACAATATCGGCGGCAGCTTGCGCTGCAGAAGTCGCCCCTTGAACGGCGATACCTACATCAGACCGTTTTAACGCTGGCGCATCGTTCACACCATCACCAGTCATGCCAACCAAGTAACCTTGTTGACGCAACGCCTCAATGATGAGATATTTGTGTTCCGGGAAGACTTGGGCGAAACCATCCGCTTGGCGGCACATTTCCCCGTAGTCTCTGCCCAACGTCGTCGACGCTTCGAGTTCTTGCGCGGTGAGCAAAGGAAGCTTCTCGGCACCTAAAACGTTCGTTCCCATACCTAATGTGCGGCACGTTTCAACTGCTATTGCTCGGTGATCGCCAGTGATCATTTTCACTGAGACGCCAAATTCATTTGCACAATCGATGGTGTGTTTCGTATCTGGACGAGGTGGATCTAAAAAGGTAAGAATACCTATGAATTCGAATTTCCGTTCCGTGATGTCGCCATTTTTAGTTCTAGCAACGGCCAACGACCGAATACCTCTGTGTGCAAGCTCTAAAACTTTTTCTTCAACGTCTTTACCGATTTTATCTTTATTCACGCTCATCTCCAAAAGCACGTGCGGAGCACCCTTAGTAACGACAAACTTCTCACCGGTGGTTTCATTTTTCACCGTGGCTTCGGTTCTTTTGATGATTGGATCGAATGGGACGTAATCGGTGTGCTCGTATGGGTCCAACATGATGCGATCGACTGAGTTCAACACCAAAGTATCCAACGCGTCCTTCGGCGGCTCCCACCATTTTGCGGCCAAAGCGGCCATTTTCAACACTTCTTCTCTCGTAACGTCTGGAACAAACGTTGGCAAATAGTCTTGCAACATCATCTTGTTCAACGTCAATGTTCCCGTCTTGTCTGAACACAAGATGGTCATACCTGCGAGTTCTTCCACGGATGAAAGGCGAGCTACTATGGCCTTCTCCGCGGCTAATTCGTGGCATCCCAACGCCAACGTCGTTGTGCACACGACTCTCAACGCGATTGGAATCGAAGCGACTAAAAGAACGACGTTGAACGCGAGTGTTTGCCAGAAATCAACACCAATCATGTTCAAGTAAATAAACACCAATGCGCAAATAAATACTCCCAATGCAACTAAGATGTACATGATCTCTCTCAACACCTTTTCAAAGTGTCCGAGCTCGTCTACACCTTGCACTAAATCCGCAGTTTTACCGAAAAACGTTTGCGACCCAGTCGCAGTAACCGTAGCTTCGATTTCGCCTCGCGTGACTGTCGAACCCATCTTCGCCTCAGAGCCTTCAAACATAGCCACTGGTAAACTCTCCCCAGTCAAAGCAGCCTGGTCGACTTGAATCGGTTTTCCCTCTTGTAACTTGCAGTCCGCTGGAATAGCTCCACCGGCACCTAAGGCGATCACATCTCCTGGAACTAACAGAGTTGCGTTGATTGTGTATATTTTATTTTCTCTCTTAACGATCGCTTCTGGTTTCAACGAATCTCTCAGAGCTGCAATGGAATCACCGGCTTTTAACTCCTCGATAAACCCAACCAAAACGTTCAACAATTGCAAAACAATCAATACTAAGACGTCGACCACGTCGTCCGGTGAGCTGTGCACGTACGCTTCTAAACTTTCGATAAGGATCGCAGCCCAAATCATCAACGGCATCGGCTGGACGAATTCAAGTGCGAGTTTCACCCAAACGTTTTCCTCTTTTCTCGAGAGTTCATTCGTGCCAAACAGCTGCAATCGTCTCTCCGCCTCGACTTCAGTCAAGCCTTCTTCGGGAGTGTTCAACAGGGTAGCTTTATCCACGCCCATGTAATACTGATCGTTGGTTAAAGGACCGTCAGATCCACCAGAATCGCTGCTTTCGTCGCTTCTGGTGCCGTACTGCGACTCTGGACCCGATTTCCCCGCGGTTAATAGCGGTTTCGTGCCATCGTTTTGCCCTCCAGACTCGATGTCCTCCCCGTACGCTTTCTTCGTCGGCGACATGTTTTCTTTTACTTACGTCCGATCGACGAGAGAAAGAAAGCACGGGCGATCGAGCGGTACGAGAGGCGCGAAAGACCAACGTCCACCCGCACCGCGGCCTTTTCACGTGGGACCACGCCTCGCGCTCGAGAAGAAAATCTATCGATAATAAAAAGGCGATTCGATTTTCGATTCGATCCGCGCGCACGTGCTCTATCGCGAGGCGATCTCTGCCCCGCTCTCTCTCTCTCTCTCTCTTTCACACCCGATGAATAAATAAAGGCGATGAAGAAAAGGCGCGCAAACTAATGAAGAAGATTGATTATATATTATCGGCTTCTCGTACGTAGTGAAAAAACGACGACCTCTCTGTTTTTTGTGACCTTTTGATAATTCATGAGCATTATTGGAGGAAAAATTTTGAGACGATGATTTTTGGGTGTTGACGATTTTGACATTTTTAGGGCACAAAGAAGAAAGGACGGAGCACACACTAAATAGTTTTGGGACGAATTTGACGACAAGGAGAAGAACAAGACGACAAAAAAAACAAGAGCGACGCCAGCCATTCATATTCATGGCACTTCGACGAACACTCCACGCGTCGTCGTTGTCGAGACAGACGTCGTCGCGCGTGTCCTTGGTGTCCTCGGGTCGCGGCGACGAGACGTTCTCGTTGGTTCGATCGGTCGTTTCTACCGTTCTCGGTTCGTCGTCGTCGTCGGAGGAGGAAGACACATTTCGTCCTCGTCGCCTTTTTGTGTCCCCATCGGTGTCGAAAGAAGTGACGGAAGAAAACGGACGACAAAAACAACTACGACAGAGAATGCTACAGCGACGATACAGTAGCACGAGTGGCTGTAATATTAGTAACAACAAATTTAGCAACAACAGATATAATAGCAGAATATCCTCCTCCTTGTTGACGAGTCAAGTGCGTGGATATGCGTTTTGGAGTAGCAACGACAACAACAACAACAACAACAACAACAACAAC
>Ga0163180_10000260_pt1 | contig 30096 bp, 24 predicted proteins | sample AtlANTMetagenome_2_FD_109647 | JGI IMG/M metagenome (GOLD analysis project Ga0163180, IMG submission 109647) | Marine eukaryotic phytoplankton communities from the Atlantic Ocean - Atlantic ANT 4 Metagenome | ecosystem: Environmental > Aquatic > Marine > Oceanic | place: North Atlantic Ocean...
CCGGTTCCGCCTTCGGCGCCCCCGGCTGCATGCGCCTGTCCTTTGCCGTCGGCATGGACACCCTGAAAGAAGCCATCCGCCGGATTGAGCAGGCATTGGCTAAATAAGCAACAAACGCGCCTCCGGGGTGTTGACGACCCCGGTAGGCGTCACTAATATACGCGCCTCAAGACATTCCGCCTTAGCTCAGTTGGTAGAGCAAATGACTGTTAATCATTGGGTCGCTGGTTCGAGCCCAGCAGGCGGAGCCAAACAAGAGAAGGGCTTATCCATCGGGTAAGCCCTTTTTCTTTGCCCCAATCATTGGTTGTCCTGCGGCCAACTGTTAACCATTGGCAAACCCTTCGGCTTTGCCTAGTCCGAGCCCAGCAGGCGGAGCCAAACAAGAAAAGCCCGGCATATTTCGATACCGGGCTTTTCTTTGTCTTATGATTGCTCTCTCGTCTTTCCCTAGAACCCTTCCGGATTTTGTTTCTGCCAGCGCCAATGGTCCGCACACATTTGCTCAATGCCTCGCTGTGCCTCCCAGCCCAGCACGGCATTGGCATGGGCCGGATCCGCATAGCAGCTGGCCACATCGCCGGGACGACGCTCTACTATTTCATAGGGCACCGGCCGGCCAGATGCCTGTGAGAACGCCGCGACCATTTCCAGCACGCTGTACCCCCGACCGGTTCCCAGGTTCACTGTTAACAGGCCGCCATTCGTTTCCAGCGCATTCAGCGCAGCCAAATGCCCCTGGGCCAGATCCATAACATGAATATAGTCTCTGACTCCGGTTCCGTCCGGGGTCGGATAATCCCCACCAAAGACGCCCAGCTTTTCACGCTTACCCACCGCCACCTGGGCGATATAGGGCATAAGGTTATTGGGAATACCCGCCGGGTCCTCGCCAATCTGGCCACTCTCATGGGCCCCCACAGGGTTGAAATAACGAAGCAACGCCAACTTCCATTTTTCGTTACTCCGGTAAAGGTCACGCAACATATCTTCAATATGCAGCTTGCTCGCACCGTATGGATTCGTACTACTGAGAGGAAAATCTTCCCGAATCGGCACCGTTGCCGGGTCGCCATAGACCGTTGCAGAAGAGCTGAACACCATGGTGTGCACGCCTGCACGCTCCATCGCTTCCAGTAACCGGAGGCTACCCGTCACATTGCAATCGTAATAACTGAGCGGCATGGCCACAGACTCTCCCACCGCCTTAAGGCCCGCAAAATGGATGACTGCCGCGATGTCATAGTCTGAGAACAAGGCATCCAGACAATTTGCATCACGAATATCACCTTCCACAAATTCCACGGACTTGCCCACTAGCCGCTCAACACGATTCAGACTCTCGCGACTGCTGTTACTCAGATTATCCAGCACCACCACTCGGTGCCCGGCTTCCAGCAACAACAAAACGGTATGAGAACCGATGTATCCCGCGCCGCCCGTTACCAGAATGCTTTTCATCGTTTTGCCTCCGAGCCTTCAGCCCTCGCCTCAGACTTGTCTTACTCAAAAAGTGGCTTCTGGATGACTCACCCGCCCCCTTCAACCACGTAGGGTGTCTATCTGAACGGCAGAGGAATTCAACACTCCGGCACTGCCATCACCACAAGAACCACAACAGGTATGCTCACTATGCCATTTTACCGCGCCAGTTTCCGCCATACCTTCAGCACCGGGGACACGGTTGAGCTTACCTCCAGCCCCTACCCAGCCAACAGCTGGGAGCACGCCCGGCAACTGGCCGATGCATTTGGTTATGTGGATGTACGCATCGCCGTCGAGGATCACCATTCCAGTGGTCAGATTACCGTTTACCCCATGCTCACCAGCGTAGACTGATCCACCTTTTCGGGAAAAGAAAAACGCCGCTCACGGCACCGTGATGGGGGAATCCGACCATAAAACAATGTCGGATTACGGCTACGCCTAATCTGACCTACGCGACTATCGACCAAAAAAATGGGAAGTCATCAGTATGACTTCCCACATCGGCCAGAGGACGTCTGCCCCCCGGAGCCTGAGCATAGAGGGAAGCACGACACCTCCCTCACGCCGAATCACAGCATTTACACAATCGCCGCGATCAGTTGCTTCACGCAGGCTTCAATATCGTTTTCAGCGGTATTCACCACCAGCTCCGGCTTGGCCGGGGCTTCGTAAGGGCTATCGATACCGGTGAATTCCTTGATAATACCCTGGCGTGCTTTCTGGTACAGGCCTTTGGGGTCACGCTTCTCGCACTCTTCCAGTGGCGCGTCCACAAACACTTCTACGAACTCGCCCTCTTCAAACAACTCGCGCGCGGCATCACGGTCCGCACGGAACGGGCTGATAAAGGCGGTGACAACAATAAGGCCTGCATCCACCATCAGCTTCGCCACTTCAGACACCCGGCGGATGTTCTCAGTACGGTCTTCATCGCTCATACCCAGGTTCTTGTTCAGACCGTGACGCACATTGTCGCCATCCAACAGGTAGGTGTGTCGGCCCTGTTCGGTCAGCGCCACTTCCAGCGCATTCGCCAGCGTGGATTTACCGGAACCAGACAAACCCGTCAGCCAGATGCACTTTGGCTTTTGACTCTTAACCTTGGCACGATCCGCCTTGGACACATTAGACTCATGCCAAACCACATGGGCTTTGGATTCGTTTGCTTTTTCCTGGTACGGGGATTTTTCAGACATACGATATTCCTTAGTTTCAAGTTGCGAGTTACGAGTCGCGAGTTACGAAAAGTAACTTCAACACTCATCCAATTGCCGCCGGATGCCATGAATAAGCGCACCAAGCATTCTGGAAAGTTGATCCGTCTCTGAAAGCCATTGGCCTGCAATGTCTTCATTGATGTAATCAATCTCAGTTCCAATATGTATCTGGGTTCGTAGTTCGCCGACCGAACCTTTTGCATAACTCCAGAACCTCCCTCTATCTTTGAGGGATAGCCGTTCATAGCCCTCTGCAATATTGCTGGGCACAGACAGGGCAGACCTTGTTATCTGGTCCTTGAAGCCAAAATCACGACACTCACGAAAATGCCGATACATTTGAATACATAGGGACGTAGATCGACGCCATACTTCCATTTCTTCAAACTGCATCCTTGCTCCTACCGGAACATCCTTGTCCCGTTTTGATTTTTGCCTTTCGAAACTCGCTACTCGAACCTCGAAACTCTCTTTAAAACCCCCAAACCATCGGAATAACGCTAAGGCTAATCACCGCCACCACCACACTCATGGGAAACCCGATCTTCAGGTAATCCCGGAACGTGTAGCCGCCAGGGCCCATGACCATCAGGTTAGTCTGGTAGCCCAGCGGGGTCATGAAGCTGGCAGAGGCGGCGAACATGACGGCAACAATAAAGGGCATGGGGCTAACACCCAGCTGCTCAGCAACACCGATGGCGATGGGAAACACCAGCACGGCGGCGGCATTGTTGGTGATCATTTCGGTAAACACGGCCGTGAGCAGGTAAATGATCACCAGCGCCATAAAAGGCGACAAGCCCCCCTCCGGAATCACCTGCTCCACAATCCAGGCCGCCGCACCACTGGACTCCATGGCTTTACCCAGCGCAAAAGAGGCGCCGATCACCACCAGCACCGGCAGGTTCACACTCACGTTCATCCGCGAGCGGTTCACGGTCACACAGCGCAGCGCGATCATCAGGCCGGCCGCAAACATGGCCGCCTCCAGAGTCGAGGCCAGCCCCAGCACATTCGCCATCACCATCGCCACCAGCACCGCAACGGCCAGCGGCGCACGGCGAAAGTCAGGGGGAGTGGAATCTTTCAACGGACTCACCAGCATGAAGTCACGACGATACTGATACTGCTCCACAAACTGCTGGCTGGTTTCCAGCAACAAGGTATCCCCCACCTTCAAACACTGCTCGCCCACCTTGCCGGGCACACGCTTACCATTGCGGCTGATACTCAAAATCGCTGCCTGGTAACGGGTCCGGAATCCGGTTTCCTTCACGGAACGGCCAATGCCGGGGAACTCCGGGCTCAGCACTACTTCCACAAGATGGCGCTGGTGATTATTCAGGCCTAGCTTGTGGGCCCCACCATGGGCAGCCTGCAAGCCGTTAATACGTTGTAGCTCCCGCGCGCACTCCGGCACTCCAACAAACGCCAGCAAGTCCCCTTCCTGCAACGTCATTTCCGGACCAACCGCCGTGAACAGTCGCTCATCACGCTGAATGTCGGTCAGGAAGCCATAGGTCAGGTTCCGCAGCCCGGCATCCTGAATGGTACGCCCTGCCAGCGGACTGCCTTTCGCGACCAGCATCTCGACGTGGTACTCACGGGCATCTTCCCACTGCGACGCCATACTGGCCCGGTTAGGCAGCAAAAAGCGGCTGATCAACAACATAAAGGCCGCACCGCCGAGCAGCACCGGCACACCGACCCAGGCCACATCGAAAATGCCAAAGGCCGGCAACCCTTTTTCCTGTACCAAACCGTCCACCACCAGATTGGTGCTCGTGCCGATAAGCGTACAGGTGCCGCCGAGAATCGCCGCATAACTCAGCGGTAACAGCAGTTTGGAGGCAGACAACCGCAAGCGTTGCGCCCATTCCTGCACCGCAGGAATCATCATGGCCACAACAGTGGTGTTATTGAGGAAGGCACTCAGAATCGATGCTGGCGCGATCAAACGAAACTGGCTGGAGAATACGGACTTGGGTTGTCCCAACAATCGGTGTGCCACCCAGTAAATAGCCCCGGTATCCCGCAAAGCCGCCGCCACCACATACAGCGCCGCGATGGTCATCAAGCCGGGGTTAGCAAAACCGGACAACGCCTCCCCCGGGGAAATGATACCCGAGACCAACACGAGTACCAGCGCCGCCATCATGGTCATGTCTGCAGGCACACGGTTGCTGACCAGCGCCCCTAGCACAGCCAGTACAATCAACAGTGTTATCAGTATTTCCACGGTCATTCGGTAAACCACACAAGCCCAGACGCCACGCGAAAAACTCCGCAGCAAAAAAGCATTTTACAGGGCAAAGGGAATATAAAAAGAGAGTACTTAGTCAAATTTAATATAAACAAAAACCAACACCCACAGCATAATGTCGGATTACGGTGCGCCTAATTCGACCTACGAAACTACAGGGGAGCGGGCCTTCTAGCTCGAATTCACCCTAGGGCACAGAGAACCTGAAAGGCGTAATCCGACAATTTGGGAATGCTACTCTGCCACGCTTGCCGTTTTTGCCACCGTCGGCAGCAATTCCCGGCAGGGGGCGCTCTGCGGTGACTCGACACTCAGTCCTCCTGGCTCGTAGCCATTCACATAGCTGCGCAGCAAGGCACGCAGGGCGTCCTGGTCAGCGCGGGTCAACGCCTTGCGGAAGGCTTCCAGAGCAAAATAGACTTCATCCCACTCCAGCTTTTCTTCATGGGCCTGCATAATCATCTCGTGCTCGGTGCGCGTACTGCAGTCACCGATCAACAGCTCTTCATAAAGTTTCTCACCCGGTCGCAGGCCGGAAAACGCGATGGCAATATCCCCGTCAGGATTGTGCTCGTCCCGCACAGACATACCCATCAAATGCACCATGGTACGAGCCAGATCCACAATGCGCACCGGCTCGCCCATATCCAGCACAAACACCTCGCCCCCTTGGGCCATGGCCCCCGCCTGGATCACCAGCTGAGAGGCTTCCGGAATCGTCATGAAATAGCGAATCACATCCGGGTGGGTTACCGTCACCGGCCCACCCTTCTGAATCTGGTCACGGAACAGAGGCACCACCGAGCCGGACGAGCCCAGCACATTGCCAAAACGGACCATGGAGAACACCGTCTCCGAGCCCCGCGCGGCAATGGCCTGAAGCACCTGTTCCGCAAAACGCTTGGTCGCCCCCATCACATTGGTAGGGCGCACCGCCTTGTCCGTCGACACCAGGATAAAGTGCTTCACATGGGCGGCTTCCGCGCCCAGTGCCGCTTCCAGCGTCCCCAGAATGTTATTACGCACGCCAGCAGAAGGGTTGGCCTCAACAATCGGCACATGCTTATAGGCGGCCGCATGATAGACCGTATCTACCCGATGCTCACGGCACAGCCGTTCCATCAAGCCACGATTGACCACCGAACCGAGCACTGCCTCAATTTCAATGTCTTTGCTTCTATTGCCTGCAAACGCCCGCAATTCTTTCTCGATGGCATACAGACCGAACTCACTTTGGTCCAGCAACAGCAACTTGGAAGGGTTCAATTTAAGGATCTGTCGACACAACTCGCTGCCGATGGAGCCGCCGGCACCGGTCACCAGCACATGCTTGCCACTGATACAGCGTGTCAGCAAGTCAGCGCGGGGCGGTACAGCATCCCGACCCAACAGGTCCTCAATGGCCACTTCCTTGATTTCCTCCAAGCGCGCCTTACCGCTGGCAATATCCGCAAACGACGGCACCGTCTGCACATGCACATTCAGCGTTTCCAGCCAGCGCACCACAGCCATTCTCGTGGTACGGCTCTCGGACGGCAGCGCCAGCAACACAGTGCGAATCGCGCCGCGTTCCACGGCCTTTTCCAAGGCTCGGCGCCCCACCACCGGCACGCCACAGAGTAGCGTGCCCTGCTTTCCAGCCGCATCGTCCACAATCATCAGCGGGTGCAATTCAGCGGAAGACAGCAGTCCCGATACCAGCTGCGCACCTGCACCGCCGGCACCAAAAACTGCAACGGCTTCGCGGTCAACACGATTACCCAGCACGTGATAGAGGAAACGGCGCATCATGAAACGGCTGCCACCAAGGTACAGCACCAGCACCGCCCAGAAAATGATAAAGACCGATCGCGGAGTGGAAGCTGATGCCATATATGACGCGGCAGCCAACAACACCACCGACAGAGTCGCCCCAGCGAGAATGGACCATGCCACCTCAGCCCCAAGGTAGCGGACAATAGAACGGTAGAAACCCAAGGCGTAAAGCGCAGGCAATAACACCAGCGGTGCGGCAACCAGCAGCCACAGGTCCGCCACCTCAGGGGTTGCCGTATTCAGACGCAACCCATAAGCCAGCCATAGTAGCAACGGCGCAGCCAGCGCATCCGCGCTTAGCATGACCAATCGCTTGGCCGTACGAGGCAGCGATACCATCCGGTGTATAGGAGAATAGAGATACTTGTTCGTCATAACAGGTCCATCCATGCGACCACAGGGCCGACTAACACGGCAAAGTCCCTCTTAGCCATAAGACTGTGACTTCCATCACACTGTTTAGCCGGGGGAGCATTATAAGCCGTTACTCAGGATATCCAACGGGTAAAAAGCACTAATTTCGAGGCAATCTAGTCATGAACGGTGACAATTAAGCGACAAACGGATACTGATGTCCGTGATAATCACCCGCAATCACACACCTTTTTCAATTTGTTGCAAAGCCGCTTGACGCAAAGCTTGAGTAATCGAAAACATGTCCAAAACCAGAGCAGAACGCCCAGCTCACTATCTGTAGCGCATCAGCCATTATCGGCATTTAAAACTGCTAGCAGGGAAACTTAGAACCAAGGACTTGCATGTATAAACCTTTAACCGCCATGCGGCCTGACACCCATTAGCGATAACACATTGGGACCGGGCATAGTCCAAATGCCTAATTTAAGCCACACAGCCACCATTGCCCCAAGATTCTGTGCCACCAAAACAAACGCAAGAGCAAGAGCAGCACCCAATGCGCCCAACCAAGATGAAAGCACGAAGAAACCCAACAACCCTGCACCGTTAGAAAAAAGAGCAATATTACGCATAATGCGATCGTGGCCAGTCATATTTAACAGGAACCCCACAGATCCTGTCGCCACATTAACCAATTGGGCCAATGCCAAAATCCGCAGAAGGTTTGCCGCCGGATCAAACCCCTCACCCAGAAAGCGTAATATCCACTCTGGCGCCAACAGACAGGCCACTAAAAACGGGGCGGACAGCCCAAGGCCGAGCAAGGCTGCTCGTCGAGCCGTCGCACCTAGCTCGGCCGTTTTTCCCTGATGATAAAGGGCAGCAAACCGGGGAGGGAAAATTGCATTGATCACCAACAGTACAAAAGCAACGGAAACGGCAATCTGCTGGGAAGACTTGAACAGGCCTAGTTCCGCAGAGCCAAGGAACTTACCCGCAATCATTATACTGAGCGCAGTTTGCATGAACCCCGCCATTCCCATGATAAAAAAAGACAGGGACGCTCCGCGGAATTCAGCCAGATTTTCTAAGCCTATCTTGGAAGATCGCTCAACGGAAGCATTATGGCCCAGCCATGACAGCGCGATCACATGACCTTGTGCCGCGATCACTATTGCCGCAAACAGATAAACCCAGCCAAGCTGGTAGAGATCAGGGGGTCCAGCTTCACTCAACGCATTCAACAAAAGAAGCAACGTTCCCGCGACAAGCGCAATCGCACCATTTTCTTGAAAACCAGCCGTAGCTGGTTTGCGTATTCCTTTAAAAAAGCCCGACAGCAAAAAGCTCCAAGTATAAAAAGGAATAGCAAGACTGATTCCCAGAAGCATGCTGGAGAGTCCTGGCATGGCGAAAAACAACTCGATGTCATCTCGCGACAAAAAAACTACCAACGACAAGGGGATGCTCACCCATAAGCTACGGAATCCAGCTAAATTGAGGTAGCACCTCACTAGCGGAGATTGAAAATCGCGACCAATAAAACGAAGTAACGCATTATCCATCCCACGTCGAGCCAAAATTCCTGAACCCAGCAAAATGCTTTGTGCCAGAGCATAAACCCCCACACCTTTAGGGCCATACAACTGTCCAACGATCACCACTAGTCCCAGAGCCCCGAAGGCCGACACCCCTTTTGCAAGAAAGGTACGAATTAGGGCCCTTCCCGTTTCACCATTCAACCGGGATAATATAGAATTTGCCACTTCAGCAAGAGCCTTGGTCAGCAGACATTTCCCTAAGAACGGTGGCACTCAACACCGAACAAGTTTTTTTCATCTCTTCAGCCGTCAATGTCGGGTGCACCAAAAACATCAAAGAACTCTCACCCAAAGCTTTGGCTTTCGGCAAACGCGCCTGAGGTCCCAATTCAAGATCCGTAAACGCCTTCTCCAAATATACCTCAGAACAGGATCCTGAAAAACACGGCACGCCTTCTGCGACAATGGTATTCATAATTCGATCACGCACATCTATAACCGGTTCATTAACAACCGCTTCATCGACAAACACATAACACTTATAGCCAGCATGACCGATACCTTCCGGTACCACGGGCACCCGTAAACCGGGCAGCGCTGCCGCTGTTTGCCAAATCTCACGACAATTAGCTTGGCGAGCAGCAGTCCATTCCGGCATTCGCTGCAACTGAATGCGACCAATTGCAGACTGCATTTCTGTCAGCCGCCAATTCGTGCCCACCGATTCATGCAGCCAACGAAAACCCGGCGGGTGTTCACGCTCATACACCGCATTCCAACTTTTACCGTGATCCTTAAAGCTCCACATCCTGGACCACAAATCACGATCATTCACCGTAACCATGCCGCCCTCGCCACCGGTGGACATAATTTTATCCTGGCAGAAGGACCAGCAACCCACATGGCCCAAACCGCCAACCAGCTTGCCTTTATAGGTGGCACCATGCGCTTGTGCGCAATCTTCGATAACAAAAAGGTCATGCTCCGCCGCCAAAGCCATCATGCCGTCCATGTCACAAGGCCAGCCGGCCAAATGCACACACACCACCGCTCGAGTTTTAGGCGTTACCACAGCGGCCACCGACTCAGGGGTAATGTTCTGAGTTTCCGGGTCTACATCCGCAAACACCGGGGTCGCACCCGCGTTAATGACCGCCGTTGCAGACGCCAAAAAAGTACGGGGCGTGACCACCACCTCATCACCCGCGCCAATACCCAAACCTTTAAGTGCGAGATCCAGCGCCAAGGTGCCATTAGCCACCGCAATGGCATAGTCAGTGCCCGCAAATACTGCGAATTCCTTCTCAAATTCGCGGCCATCCTGCCCGGTCCAGTAATTGACCTTGTTGGAAAGCAGCACACGGGACGCCACATTGGCTTCTTCCTGGGTAAAGGAAGGCCAGGGAGAAAAAGGGCCGTTAAGCATAAGAACTCTCGAATGTCTCTTTAATTAGGGTAGACCTTCAGCCGAGAACGGTCTCAACGATATAACGTAAATCACCGAAGAAAGACCACTCACGGATATACTGCAGATTAATTTTAACCTTATCGGGGTAAATCACCTCTCGGTTATAACGCTCAGGGTCATCCTGAGAGGCCAGAATTTCTTCTTCGTCACGGTATTTCAAAGTAGCAGGTCCGGTAATCCCTGGGCGCAGCGACAAAACAGCACAATCCTCGCCAGTTAGTTGGTCCGCATAACCAGGCACGTCCGGCCGTGGGCCAACGAAACTCATTTGCCCCAACAATACATTCCAAAGCTGCGGCAATTCATCAATTTTGGTTTTCCGAAAAAAACGCCCTAGAGGCGTAATCCGAGGGTCACCAGAACGAGTTACAGTGGTGATGGTTTTGCTATCAGGCCGCATGGTCTTGATCTTTACCACACGAATAATTTTGCCGTCCTTGCCCACGCGGCTCTGGATAAAAAATCCATTGCTTCGTGTATCCAGTGAAGCCGCAAGGAACGCTAAAAAAATTAACCACCATGAAAATAGAAGACCCAGCAAGGCCGCAGAAAAGTCGAATGCGCGCTTAATCGTCGCCTGAAAAAGCGACAACGAAGACGTATTATCGTTTACATCAGAGGTATCCATAACGTTTCAGCGTTTCACCCGTTAATGCTTCCAGGCGAACCACTTCCTCCTCACCTAGCGCTTTTCGTCCTTTACCAAGGCTACGATTGGAAACACCAGCCACCGCAGCCTGAATCAAATCTGACGGAGCCTTATAGCCAAGAAAATCGAATATTCTCTCTAATTGTGGGGCTGGATCAGAAACAAAATCCTCATAACGAACCCGAATCACCCTATTGGGATCAACTTGGGCAAGGCCACTGTCGGCCTTCTCAACGCAACGTTGCCATTGCAGGGCGCAGACCTCATTCAGGGTATGCTTCTCAAGAATTTCATCCATGTCATCAAGTTTAGGCCCCCAGAATGCCAAACGCTTCTCCCGGGAAAACACTCGATAAATGCGACTCCAGAAATAGCGCAACCCGTAGTACGGCAAATCCGTTAGCGGGACAAACCTAACCTTTTCCATCAGATAGGGGATATCCAGTTTTGCCGTCCAGCGCAACTTGGCCGAACCCGTGGCATCAATACCATCACGGTAAATATAGACGTAACGAGCTTCGGGCAGCACCTTGTTAATGAACGGAACGCGTAAACAGCTGGCGCAGGTTTTCTCGACCACGATCCGGGCATTCTGTGTACGCCGAATATCCTCGAAGCGAGCTCTGATATAAGCCGCTGCAGCGGGTGTCGCCCTGTCTGCGGGGAGTTCATCGGACGTATACCGGACATTACCGTGGCGCCAGATATAATTGATCTCATCACAGGGCCAGGTGCCAATACCGTCAAACGAAGTGAGCACATCACGCAGCATGTTGGTGCCCGATCTGGGAGCACCGATAATTACCAGATCCATATTTTGCATCATCGATTCTTGTCCACGGGTCTAACCAGCGATGCCCAGCGGGCCAGCACCACTTCCGGTGAAAATGCCTGCTCAGCCAGGCCGGCAGCATTTTCCTTCATCTTCTGCAATTGCTTATCGTCACCGGCCAAGTGGGCAATAGCTTTTGCAAGTTCATCTGCATCGCCCCCCTGTACCGCTAATCCAGCGCTATTCTCAACAATATCGGCAGCCAGACGACTCTCTGTCTCCACTGCAACCAACACCGGGCAACCTTGCTCAAGGTATGTCATGGTCTTGCTTGGGTAAGCATACCGATACAGCTCCGGAACCAAGCTGACAAACCCTGCGCCAGCTTTTTTCATGGCAGCTTTCGCAACAGATACAGAGTGGTGTCCCACGAAAGAAACACGAGCACCACTCTCGACAGCCAGCTTTTCCAGAGACGCTTTTTCCGTTCCTTCACCCATCATCAACAAGCGAATATCTGATCGCTCGCGAAGTTGTGCCATGGCGTTCATGAGCACATCCAGGCCCTGGAAGCGACCGATGTTACCGGCGAAAAGCAGCACAAAGCGCTCATTCGGCCATGGAAATGGCAGATCTCCCACAGTTTCAGACTCGGAAGGCAAGCTGAAATTATTAATCACGGCAGTCTGTGGAGCAGCGCCCGACTCAGAGCGTCGATCAAGACTGTCTGCCATGTTCTGAGATAAAACCACCACGGGGTTGGCCTGCCGGCAGGCCCAGGCATCCATTCGGGCTAGCTGGCGGTATACCACAGGATTGCGAAACTCCCCGGAAATACGACCGATTTCAGGGTGGACATCCATGCAGTGATATACGAATCTTGCACCGGAAAGGCGAGCCGCAAGTGCCGTAAACCAGCCGGCCAACACCGGCGGAGAGGTTGAGACCATAATGACGTCATAGCGCCGCAGAACTACCGCACGAATGAAAATACCCAGCCCAAGTCGCAGAGCATTAAGTATCCGTATCAACGGCCGACCCGCCTCAGAGGGCAGTGTCATACGGTAGACAGTCGCGCCATCAACAACTTCCTTGCCCGGCTGCTGTTCATTATCAAGCCCAGCCTTGTAGGAAGGCTGGGACGACAGCACATCAACCTGATGTCCCTCATCTACCCAGCGTCCCACGATCGATCGCAACATGGATGCATAGGGCGGAGTGTCAGGCCAGTAATAGCGATGTATTGCCAGAATTTTCAGGCCATTGACCTCAGTTCCAGTCATACCGGCTGAACTCATCCATGTTTTTCCAATGACTTGCCAGCTTGGCCGTCCCGGTGATCAGGCGCACTACGCGCTCTGAAACATTTCGCACCTTGTAAGCGTCCGGAGTTTCTCGCTCTGTACCGGAGAATACATCACGAGAGGCAGTGGCGATGCGCACACCGTCAATCAGCACCTCTTTGTCCAGCCCGGTCAACGCAATAGCCCCCGTGTCGAGTGCTTCTGGGCGCTCAATGGAACGACGCAGTGTTACCGCAGGGAAGTCGAGGATAGATGATTCTTCACTGATGGTGCCGCTATCTGAAATCGCACAGAAAGCCGTCATTTGCAGCTTGTTATAATCAAAGAACCCAAACGGCTTCAGGAAGCGAATCGCCTCACTGTCATCCGCCAGGCCCAGTTTCTCCAGGCGATTACGGGTGCGGGGATGCGTGGATACCACCACCGGAAACCCGAACTCTTCGTGAAGAGCCTGCAAGGCTTCAACCACCTTCTTCAGGTTCTCTCGACTATCCACATTTTCTTCCCGATGAACGCTGACAATAAAGAAGCGGCCTTCTTCCAACCCCAGTCGCTTGAGGATGTCTGATTGTTGGATACTTGGCAGAGAGTGCTCAAGCACCTCACGCATCGGAGAACCCGTGAGGTAAATAAAGCGATGGGACAGCCCTTCGCTGATCAAGTGCCGCCGTGCGTGCTCAGTGTAAACCAGATTAAAATCGGCGAGGTGATCCACTAATTTACGGTTGATTTCTTCAGGCACATTGGCATCGAAACTGCGGTTACCGGCTTCCATATGGTAAGTCGGGATTTTCATGCGTTTTGCCATGAGCGTCGCAGTGGCGCTGTTGGTATCCCCCAGCACCAGCACCGCATCCGGCTTCTCCTGCAACAAGACCTCTTCTGTCTTGATCAGAATTTCACCCAGGCTTCGACCTAGAGAAGAAGTATCCACATTCAGGAAGTGATCTGGCTTGCGAACGCCAAGTTCCTCGAAGAAGACATCATTCAGCTCGTAATCATAATTCTGGCCCGTATGGACAATCTTGTGATCCACAACCTGATCTAAGGCTGCCATCACACGGGCAAGGCGAATAATCTCCGGGCGGGTCCCCAGGATCGTCATTACTTTCATCTATCAGTTCTCCTGATCCGGAAGTACCGGCAGAAAATAGGTATCTGGCGACTCAGGATCGAAAATCTCATGGCTCCAGAACAGGGTCATCAGCTCGGTATCGCCTACGTTGGTAATGCTATGGGTATGCAGCGTTGGCATGTCGATATAGACCGGATCATCCCCGGACACCTTAAATTCCTTGACTTCACCATCAAACAAACGGCGTAACCGAATCACCGCTTCACCACGAATCACCAGAAATCGCTCGACTTTGCCAAAGTGAAAATGATTACCCCGGGTAATACCCGGCTTGGTGGTTGACAGGAAGGCCTGACCGCCATTATCTGCTTTTACCGCTTCAAACAGCGAACCCCGATTATCGGTGTGCAGCGTAAGTTCACAGGGATAATGCGCAGGATAAAGAAAAGAACGCAGAGTGTTGAACAACTGCAAATCGAAGCTGTCACGCAGATCCGGGACAACATGGCCGGTATAACTGGCATGCATGGCAGAAAGTTTGCCCGCGACTTCAGCCGCAGAGATGGCCAGCCCTTTCAGCCGCATTTCTCCAGTCTGGCCTCGTTCAACAGCGTCCACAATGCGTGCGCAAATATCCTGCGCATGGAGTAGCTCCAGCATGCCTCCGGCATTGATCGACAGAGGCTCGCCATCGATAATCTGTTGGCAAAAGGAAAATACCGCCGAGTTATAAAAAGGGCGTCCGCCCTCACCAAAGACATGAGGCAATACCAAATCGGAATAACAGGCATTCTCAGTCTCTGCCCACCCCTGAAAAACACGACCCGCACCCGCCTTTCCACGGCCATAGGCGTTATCGCGCTCTTTATGAATGGTGTTGCTATAGAGTAAGTGAGGCTTAGCACTAACCCGAGTAAGTGAATCAACCAGGCGATTCGCCAAGTCGATATTCCCTTGTTCAAGTTCAGCATCTTCTGCTCGGTTGATTCCCGCACAGTGAACGACAACATCAGCACCGTCCAGCGCAGCATCAAGCACGGCATCGTCATTAAATGCCTTGCGATCCAATGCGATAACAGTATCTTTCCAGCCGTCCAGAACACTCAAGTGACACTGCAAATGCCAACCCAACAAGCCGGCAGCACCGGTAATCACCGTTTTCATAACAATTCCTTTTTCCCAATCCAGTCATATCACTGTAGCCGCTGCTTGCACAGCGAACGTAGCCCCCAAGCTTAGTCGTTTAATGCTTCCTGAACCTCAGGCAAGGTCAGCAGAAGGTCCTTGAGCTCTTTTTTGGTGAGCTGATAGGTATTATGGGAGTGGTAATCTTCCGTGTTTCCCTCTTCCACATCGCCTTCGGTAAAGAACTTGGCATAATTGAGGTCACGGTTATCGTAACTCACACGGTAATATTCGCCCATGTCGTCGGAACGTAGCAGCTCCTCTGCACTGGCCAATGTTTCATACAACTTCTCGCCATGCCGCCAGCCTATAACCTGAATCTCAGTGCTCGCCTCGAAGATTTCCAACAGGGTTTCTGCCAGAAGCTGCACAGTACAGGCCGGGGCTTTCTTGATGAAAATGTCACCCTGGCTGGCGTTTTCGAAAGCAAAGGCAACCAGCTCAATAGCATCGTTCAAAGACAACATAAACCGGGTCATGGTCGGCTCAGTTAACGTCAACGGCTTGCCTTCCTTGATCTGCTTGATAAACAGGGGGATTACCGACCCACGGGAGCACATCACGTTGCCATAGCGTACACAGGAAATGACCGTATCGTTGTCACCAAGCTGGCGACTGGAAGCCTGAGCCACCTTTTCCATCATCGCCTTGGACATCCCCATGGCATTAACAGGCATTACCGCCTTATCAGTACTCAGGCATACAAGGCTTTTCACGCCGGCATCAACGGCACTATCAATCACATTCTGGCTGCCTATAATATTGGTCTTGACCGCTTCCATCGGGAAAAATTCACAGGAAGGTACCTGTTTCAGCGCCCCTGCGTGAAAGACCAGATCAACGCCTTTCATTGCCTTATCAACGGCGGCGCGATCACGCACATCGCCAATATAGAATTTAAGCTCAGGCCTTGAGTAGGCAATACGCATCTCTTCCTGTTTAGCTTCGTCACGGCTCAGAATGCGAATCTCTCGATAGCCTTCCTTCAGGAGCTTACTAACCATCGTCTTACCAAAAGAGCCTGTTCCACCAGTTACCAATACAACCTTATTCATAATTAAAAACTCCAAAATTCTTTAATTAAACTCACAAGCCTCTCTGATTGACGATCAAACGACCTACTTGAGAACAAATAACGTTTTCCTTCACAGGCCTTTTTTTTAATTTCTTGATAGCTTTCAACCAAGTCTTCGAAATCAAAATCATTCAGATCGACAAAATTTAAATAAGGGTAAAAATCTTCAGGAATTCCTGCAACCTTCGTAGTAATAACAGGAACCCCCGACGCAAGATACTCTGTTATTTTTGAAGGATAAGAGTAGTTAAACCTTAAATCGAAAGGGTCTCTTAAGTTGAGAAGGAAGTCTGACTTACTCTGTACAGCCCTTGCTTTATCAATAGGCACTTGGCCATAGAAATTTATATTCTCATGCAGATCAGAATATTCAACACAAGCACCCTGCAACGGCCCTGCCCCGAAAAGCAACAAATTCCACCCTTTATTCTTTACATAATCCTGTGAAAAATACTCTAACGCCTCTAGCACACCATAACCATCTCTAAGGCCGCCAGTATACGTAAAAACAACCCCACCCGGCATTTCAATAGAGACCGCAGCGTCCTGATCTACAGTTTTCTCAACGACAGTATCAACAACAATAGCATCATCACTATTAACATAATCAAACATCGCTGACGTTATCACTGCTCTGCTGTCAAATTTATTACACGCATACAATAAAAATTTAGAGTCCAACTTCTTAAGCGTTCGCCTCAATCTGCCTCCCTCTCTTCCAAAGTTCATATACATAGGAAGATCCGGGACATAAACAATCACCTTCAACCCCCAAATAAATCTAGCAATCAAAAGGGGCATAACATGAGGGGAATGGAGTGCATAAAGAAAAACAACTTTTTTACCCTTGTTTTTACAAGACCAAAAAACAAGATAAAAAAAGAAAAAAAACGACCTAAAAACAAAATTCAAGACAGGTAAGTTGAAAACCGGCCCTGAAAAGCATTCATCATTAGCTCCCCATTTCTGATGAGCCATAAAAATAATTTTATTACTTGGATATGGCGAGCACGGAACCGACCCATAAACTGAAAGTTTCTTCCATCCTCCACGCACCAACACACCCAATAAATTTTTTTGATAGTTTTGTGCGGCATACTGTGGATTTGAATCTTTACTTGCCACCTTTTCAAAGGTAATGTCGTCCACTATAAAACCAGAAAAAAGAACACTCACATCTTTCGTTCTTAAATCATTTAGGGAAGTACTCATTTGCAGGCTCTCTAGGCAAAAAACTAACCACTCACAAATAAAAAAACACAAAATTCTTCAAGGCAGTTCATTACCTAACAAGCATCACATCCATTAACTCGAATATCCCAACCCTTCATTTATACCTTCCGCCACTCTATTAAAAATTTTCAATTCTTTACATGTCAGTTCTTTTCTCCATTTCTCATTCAGCACAATTTCATTTTCATTGGTCCGCTTTCTCATTGGATTTCCACCAAGAGAGTGAGACCCTCCCCTGAAGTTGCAATCCATCTCGTTACTATTCGTTCCCGAAAACTCAAAAATACTCTTCATCACCAAATCAGGATTCGCACACAAGTCTTCATACTTAACTTTAATGAAAGATAGCCCGGAAACTCGCAGTGCACGCTGTATTTTTAAATGCTCTAGACGCCAAATCTTAGCAGCTTTACTTACACTCACTCCTTGTCTCTTCATCCTAGCATGGACAACTGCACGTCCATCGCGACACAAATAAATAACTTTGACAGGGATATTTTTTGGGTTTATTTCCGCAAGCCCCATAAGCCGACCAGGACTTTTGGTACCGTCAACAATTATATTTTTCCCTGCTACATCACTCACTGCCTCGTAAAGCAGCCAGCTATCCTCAAACACTTTCTTTCCTCTCTTGAAAGAAGAAAGGAAACTTGCCATCTTGACAGCCACCGAACCAAATCCTGCAGCCATAAAAATATTAAAAACATTAATTCTTTGAAAAAAGCTTGAAGGTGCTATTTTTTCTTCGATGTTGATACCATCCGCATCAATCCCTACTTGGGAATTCCAGCTCCATGTTGTTTGCATTGAGCAAGGATCAACTCCTTTTTCTTTTAGTTTTTTAATAACGTCCTGCCAGAAACGACATTCAGCAACAGGCATGCCACAAGTACATTTGTGCGCCTCTTCCTTACTGTCAATATTCATGGAAAATCGATGCACTTCACCTAATGCAGCCACATCTGGGTTTGTATTAAGAAGCATGTCTAGCAATGTTGAGCCGGAACGCCCCGACCCTGTAATATATATCAATTGTTTCAAGTTTCTCTCCTTAAAAATCATCCATTAACAAAGATCACAGACGTTTACCGACGAGGATTTTGGCTAAAACAACCATCAATACTGCAGGCAAAACAACCTCCGTGACGAGTATGGTATGAAAATTTGCCCAGCTAAACCGAAACGCCCCGTATGCCAGCAAAATATAAGACGAAGACTTTACAATATTTGAAGATTTAATATTTAATATAAAATACTCAGCCAACTTAAAAACCAAAACAGCAGTAACAACCCCTACAAAAACGCCCACCATCCCTGTTTGTGCGTAAAAATTCCCTATAGCAGCTGGAGGAGAGTAACTACCCTCAATCATTCCTCGATGGCTAGCAACATAAAAACTTAAATTAAAGTATTCTTCCCCTATTAATTTCGCATATCCGGAAACATCCCTAAAGAAAGTAAAACCTCTTGATTCAGAAAAGATCTCTATGGCAGCATAAGAATTCAGGGCTGGAATAAAGAATATCCTTTTAAATATATGCCCAAACACATAATCCCAACCATTTTCTGAGGCCGGCAAAAAAGAAAATATAAAAACAGGATACAAAACGGCTAGGCCCACAAAAAAAAGCATCACCTTTTTGCTTTTCTTTAGCTCATCAGCAGCATATGCACTACTTGGTCCTCTTAGCTCTTCTTCTCTTTTCAAATCCTGACGATAAAAAACAAAATAAAGTAACAACAACACAAAAAGCGCAACAACCGGGGTTTTGTCCATTGCCCATGCCGTATAAATGAACGCGATCAAAACACACATGCTCGGAAGCACCTTACCTTTTCCTGAAACGAGCAAAATTACACCCATCACAAATAGCACAGGCATGAAAAACCGGAGAGCCATCCCAAAAATCAAACCTTGTTGCCCTGCATTAGCAGACAGTCTCGCTTCTACAGCATCAAAACCAACCAGCTGACCAGATAAAAGGGAAAACAGTGGTGACGCCCCCGTTTTACTCACATAAAACAACAATAATATTAAGCAAAAACAAAAATAGAAAAAAACCACCTGCCTATTTTCTCGAAGCTCATTAAAGAAAACCCCACCACTAAATCCCTTCGCTTCCCTCTCTTTTTTTGCATTAAAAAACTGAAAAAGCAAAGAAAGAAAGGCCATCAACAATGCCGACCAGGAATTTATCAAGAAAAAAAACTCGGCTGTCCTGCCTCCCTCGACAACAAGCATGTAAATAGCTGGCGCTTCTTGAATAAAAAGGTGGCTCAAGTATAAAATATGAATAACCCCGACACGGCCACCATATAACGCAGAGCCAAGCACAAAGAATGCAACTGAAAAAACAAAAAACAGCACTCCCAGAAAAACATCAATCATAAAAATCAAGCTTCGCCATTGACTGTTGTTTTATAGACGTACGAATAATACCCATACTCATTAGACGCCCTTCGCTCCATGCAATTCAGAATCGCCCCTTTAATCTCCACATTATTCTGCGCGAAGCGTGTCAGAGTGATGTCCACTTCCTTAACGCTGTTAACGCCAAAGCGGGTCACGATCAGGCTGCTGCCGGCTAGCTGACCCACAATGGCGGCATCGGTAACTGCAAGAATGGGGGGCGTATCCACTAACACAATGTCATGCTGGGCGCTCAGGGATTCCATCAGGGCTTTAAAGCGATCGTGCATCAACAGCTCGGACGGATTCGGCGGTATCTGGCCACGAGAAATAAACGACAGATTTTCCATCTGCGAGGTTTGAACAATCGCGTTTTGATCCACCTGGCCTGACAAGTAATCCGATAGCCCAACATCGTTATGATTTTCAAAGAACCGGTGCAGGTGGCCCTTGCGCATATCGGCGTCAACCACCACCACTTTTTGCCCGGTTTGGGCTAACACCGCCCCCAGGTTGGCAGAAACAAAGGACTTGCCTACCCCTGGACTGGGTCCAGACACCATTAGCACCTTGTTGCTCGCTTCTATCATGGCAAAGTGCAAACTGGTGCGTAGACTACGCAAGGCTTCAACGGCGAGATCATTCGGGTCTGACACCGTCAGCAACGGGATGGGCTCTTTATCTTTCTTGCGTTTTCGACGACGTTTCAATGCGTCCAAACGATCCACTTTTTGTTGATGTTCAGACAACGGAATAGAGGCATACACGGAAATACCCTGTTCTTCCAACTGTTCAGGGCTTTCGATACCACGGTTAAAGGCCGCTTTAAGGAGGACGACACCGACAGAGCCCATGGCTCCCAGCATGGCAGCCAGAATGGCGATCAGCGCTTTCTTGGGTTTGACCGGCTCCGGTTGCACCAAGGCCTTGTCGATAATGCGTACACTACCGACGGTGCCCGCTTTCATGATGCGAAGTTCCTGCACCTTGTTGAGCAGGCCCACATAGATTTCCTGATTGACTTCCACATCGCGCATCAGCCGCAACACTTCCTGCTGGGTTTCCGGAAGAGCCTTGATCTGGCTGTTGAGCTGATCCTTTTCCTGGTTGAGCGACGCGCGCTGTTGAATCAGGGTGCGGTAGGCTGGGTGCTCACGGGTAAAGCGGGCGGAAATTTCGCTTTCCTTGATTTTCAGCTCATTGATTTTTCCTTCAATGGCCACCAGCCGCTCCAGCACGGACTGGGTTTCCAGGGACAAATCCACGGATTCGCTTTTTAGGCGATAGGCATTGAGCTTTTCTTCTGCCCCGTTGAGCTTTTCTTTAATTTCGGGAAGTTGCTCGTCCAGAAAGTCCAAGCTATTTTCCGCTTCTGCGGACATACGCTTAATGTTTTGAAACAGGTAGGTTTCGCCAATGGCATCCAGGATAGCGCGAATACGCGTTTTGCTTGGCCCAGTAATGGACATGGCGATAATACCAGTGGCCTTGCCCTGCTCGCTAACGGACAAGCGGGCGCGCAGTTGGTTCACCGCATCCGCGCGGGCTTGATGCAACAGCGTTAACGGCTCTTCACCGTATTCCCATTCGCCCAGCTCCAACACAATGCGCTTGTCTTCACTGGTGATCACGGTGCCCAGCGGAGCACTGCCCACTTTCGCGTCTTCAAGATATAGGGCAGGCTGGCCGTTTTCCTCAATAAGAGTGAACGATTCTCCCTCCAGGTTTTCCGGCACCTGAAACGACTTGATGGTGACGAAGGTTTCGCTGTCCCGGTACCCCGCAAACAAGGGCTTGGGTACAAATTCCGGTACAGGATCCGCTGCACCAATACCACCAATGATAGGCAACCGATCAGGCTCTACTTTGATATCCAGCTGTAGCTGGTCAATGATTTCGCCCAACACCATCCGTGAACGGATAATCTGGATCTCCGCATCGGCGGAGGACTCTTCTGTAAACAGCTCATTCAATTCAGAAAAGCCGGGTACGCCACCCTGCTTGTCTTCCACTTGCAGCAAGGCATCGGCTTTATAGATGGGAGTGGCCAGCAGGCCGTAGGCCACACCCAGTGACAACGCGATCAAAGTGGTGCCAATAATCAGCCAGCGGTGATCGACCAACAGCCCCCACAGACGTTGCAGGTCAATTTCGTCGGCCATGTTGGAGGACGACTGAGGCTGGCGTGTTGTGTTTGTTGCGTTTTCTGCCATGTCTTTTTTTGCTCTAATGTCTGGTTGCCGTTGGGTTTTTCGCGGTGGATCCACCGCTCCCACAGGGCCTTAGCTGGCTTCCTGCTGCCAAAGCCTTTCTGCCTTCCTTATTCCTGCCCACCTGTCATTCATGTTCTGTGGGTCATTGATAACCGTTTGGGTTATTTCCACGCTGGCGCGCGGTTCGTCCCCTGGAAGGGAACTCCTACAAGAGCATTGCGGTGTTGCTGATCTTTACAGTTTTGCCGCCCAGGCTTTTGTGGCTTCGCGCATGGGCGGGTAGATTCTTTCGAAGGCATCCCGGCCGCGTTTGTAGGGGTCGGGGATGTCGTGGCCGCCATTCCAGTGCGTTAGCAGGAAGGTCTTGCCGCTGGCTTCCGGGAAGGCTCGTCCCAAACGTTCTTTCTGGCGGCTTTCCATGACCAGTATCAAATCGCTGTCGCGGCACAGTTCGCTGTCCAGTTTGCGGGCCTCATGGGTGCCGCAGTCCAGGCCGTTTTCTTCCGCCACGGCGCGGGCAGTAGCTTCCATGTCCTGGCCCACCAACCCCACCAGGCCCGCAGAAGACACGACCTTCTCCGGCTTCAGCTCCCGCAGCATGGCGGCGACGGTGGGGCTGCGGCAGATGTTGCCGTCACAGACCACCAGAATGCGATCAAACATTACTCGTCCAGATCCCTTACTCGATCCGCCGCCAGAGCCCCGTAGTAGATGGTCTGGAAAGTGGGCAGAATATTCTTGATCACGCGGTTCCAGCGGGCTAGTGGCGCGGCGGTAACATAAACAATGTCACGGCTTTGCAAATCGAAACCATCCGCCAGAATCAGGGCAGTAGCGTCCTTGGCATTGAGCTGGTAGAGGTCAATCAGGTGCTCGCTGCCTTGCGGGGCACGACGCAGCACAAAAATGCCCCGGGCATCGGCAGTATCCTGGGTATAGCCGCCGGATGCAGACAAGGCTTCCGCCAGGGTCAAGCCGTTACGGGTCATGGGCACGGGCTGATTCTCCCCCACTTCACCCAACACAAAGACTTTATTGTCATCGTTGCGGGCCACGTGGACCACATCACCGGGACGCAGCAACACGTTGTAGGCCGGGTTGCCTTCCTGGTAGACGGCCTTCAACGACAGGGTATATTCCTGCCCGTTGCGGGTCAGGGTGACATCATTCCAGTCCGCCATTTCGGTCAACCCACCTGACGAATTCACCGCATCCAGCAGGCGTAGCGGAACATTGGTTACCGGGTAGGCGCCGGGCTGCTTGACCGCACCAGACACATAGACGCGCTGGCTACGGAAAGCCGCAATGGTCACATCCACTTGCGGATCTTCAATATATTCCGCAATACGCTGGGCGATCAGGTCACGGATTTCAGTGACACGCAGGCCGACTACTTTGATCTTCCCGACGTAGGGATAAAAAATGGTGCCGTCGTTATGTACCCAGTTACCGGATTCGGACGGGCTGCGCATGGAGCCCGCTGGAATGGTGAGCTCGGGGTGATCCCACACTGTGATTTGCAGCACATCACCCAAGCCCACCACGTAATCGTAATCTTGCGGTTCGTCGAGCAGTACCGGGGCTGGCTTCGCTTTGGCCTGGGGCTCGGCTTTCAGCACATTGGTGGTAATGGTATGCACCTGCACCACGTCCGGCAGGGGTTCTGCCTCTTCTGCGCTCTCGTCTTCATCGAGAAACCAGCCCGGCGAGGTGGAGATATGGGAGCCCGGCACAACCGTACAGCCGGCCAAGGAAGCCAACAGGCTAACGGCCAGAAATTTCCCGAAATGATTCATAGTTACCTGCATAAACTTTGTTACCAATTCACGTGGCGGGTCCACTGAAGGCCGGCAGTAAACCGCTCCCGCTCTTCGTATGTCACTACGGGTTTATCCGTAGCAGAAAGCAGCCAGTTCAGGCGGCCGCCGAATAAGGGGTGGCCGATGCGCAATTCGGCCAGGGTGATGTCCTGTTCTTCAACGGCCTGAAGGATAGCGTCGCCATCCACATGCAGCACTGCGCGGGTGCTCCCCCCTTCATTCAGGGTCGCCTGGGAAAGGCTGAGAGCCACCGCCACGTCGTGGCGGAAAAACTGCTGAATACCGAGGGTGACGGCCTGGGCGTCGCCTTCCCAGGTACTGGCCATATTGCGGCCATGGTAGCGGAAACCGCTTTGATAAGTACTGTGCTCATACATGACATTGTGGCGGCGGTCACTAAACCAGCTACCGGCAACGGTGTCGGTGGCTTCCACAAAGAAGCGCTGTGAGCCCTTGCCCCAGCCGGTGACCACATCCACGCCAGCCAAAGACGATAGCTTCGAGGGCAAGCCCCCCGCTTCGTCTTCACCCATGAATTGGCCATAAATACCCAACGGCACCTCACCGGGGTTCAGGGACAGACGAAAGTCCATACCCCCAATTTGGTTACTGGGATCATCGCCTTCATCAAAACCGGACGTTTCCCCGTTATCTCGGCCGATAGTGGCATTCCACAGAGCATCCAAGCCCTGCGGGCGCCCTTCCCCACCCCATTGCGCCAGACGCGACAGGCCGATTTGCAGTGAATCCAGCGGTTTGAAAACAAAACGGGCGCCCAGTAAGCGAGCATCGGGTACGGCGCGGTCCTGTTCCAACTGCCCGGCGATTAGCTGCAGATCCCAAGGGCCGATCCAGCTAAGCCAAGGGGTTTCCGGGGCTAGCGGCATTTGCCGGGACAGCCACAGGCCGGGAACCGGGCGGGCGTTGTTGGACAGGGCCAGCGAGCTTTGCCAGCCCGGCCCCCACCAACGATCAACAGCGCCGACACCCAGCTGCCAGTTGCCGATAATGCCAGCCAGATAGGTATCGTCGATACGCACATATTCGTTATCGCGATCACCATCCACATAACCAATGGCCAATTGCCCGGCCCAGCGCTCGCCCATGCCGTAAAGTGTCACCTGGCTGGTCAATTGGTCTTCTACCTGAGTGTCGAAGCTGGTGTAGAGAGGCTCTTGGTTGGCCGCACCCAGTTCAATGGAAACACCACGGGTACTTTGCTGGGCCTGCTGGAGAGCTTTTTCGAGGAAGGCAGCATGCTGGTTTTCACAACGTTTGGCTTCCGCTTCCGGGAGGCTGTGACGGGCAAGGCGGTAGCTTTTCATCAGCGCAGCCCAGCTGATGGGCCAGCTGAGGGTAACGCCATCCAGGCAACCCTGGGACTGGAGTGCTTCGATATGATGGCGCGCGGATAGATCGCCTGCAGGCACCCAGGGCGAAGCACCTTGGGCGCTGGCGGCACAGACAAAGGCCAAGCCTCCAAAGCACCAACGGGCAAACGGTGAGGAAAACGACACTGTGGACATCCTATCCAGCTGTTCTGACATCAAGGGGCGGATTATGCGTGCTTTATTTTGTCATCCATATGACAAGCCGCGGCATTTTACAGGTTGTTTACGGTAATGCGAATGGGTTTCAGCACTAACTCTACGTAATTCATACGTATTGGTGACGCAGGCCTCTTTATACCTAGGGACAGGGTGAGGGAGGGTTCGAGGAGATTGTCAGACAGTTCAGGAGAAAAGCGTTACTTTGAGTGGAGTGCGGAGGGGCAAGCCCAGTGTCGGGTTACGGCTACGCCTAACACGACCTACGAAGACGGCCCTCCGATTCGTGCCGGTGCCCGTCTCCGTAGGTCAGATTAGCCTAAAGGCGTAATCCGACATTGGGCGACAACCGTGTCTCCGCTTCGCGCTACGCGAGAGCTACAGAGGAGCACCTCCAACATCAGAGCTTTTGCAGAGCATCCCGGATGGGAGTCTCTCCGGTGATCACATCAAATTCCTGATTGCGAATCTCCATGCGGGTGACTTCCGCCAGCACCTTAGCCACATCTTCGCGGGAGATTTCTCCAAAGTCCTTTATTTTGGGCTCTATTCTAACCTTTTCCAGCGGCGGCTCCTCCGTGAGTCGGCCCGGGCGAACAATCACATGGTCCAGACCACTGCTGCGCAAGTGGTTGTCCGCATTGCCTTTGGCCTCGAAGTAATGACGCATTTTTTCCGGGCCGCTGTCCGGATCATCGGCGCGCATGGAGCTGACCATGATAAAGCGGTCCACGCCCTGCTCTTTCGCCTGATCCACCAGAGAGATGGCGCCATTCTGGTCCACATCGACCGTTTTGTCCGGGCCGGTGTGAGGGCCGGAACCTGCGGTGAAAATCACCGTGCTCTGCCCTTTTAACGCCTCACGGCAATCGCCCTCCAGGTCGGCCACCACCACATCGTTGGCGCCCAGTTCTTTCAGGGACTGAGCCTGGGCCGCATCGCGCACCATGGCGGTAACGTGGATATCGTCTGCCACCAGATGGGGAATCAGCCGGCGACCAATTTTGCCGTTTGCACCTGCAATAAGAACGTTCACGCGGTTCTCCTTTTCCGGTTGGGTATTAACAGGTGTTGTGATGACCCGCAGGACTTTCAAGGGTAACGGGTGTGTGTAGGTCAGATTTACCCAAGGGCACAGAGAGCCTGAAAGGCGTAATCCGACATTCAATCATTATGGAGGAGCAGCAAGGCTTGGTTGCCGGCTTACGGCTATGCCCAAGTCGACCTATGGGATCACGGGGATTCACCCGACGTTGCACCTCAGGGCGCGATCATCACTGTCATGGAGAAACCTATGCGCCGAATGCTACTGATAGTGAGCCTGATTATGCTCAACGCCTGCCAGACCACGCCCCGAGCACCGATTGAGGTGGCGACCCCGTTCGACCTGGATCGCTTTATGGGCCAGTGGTATGTGATTGCCAACATCCCCACTTTTCCCGAAAAAGGCGCCTATAACGCCATCGAGACCTATCGCCGAGCCGGTCCCAATGAAATTGCGACCACCTTCACCTTCCGCAAAGACGGTCCGGACGGTGACCTGAAGACCATGACGCCCACCGGCTTTGTCAGCGACGAGGATCCGGCCATTTGGAAGATGCGTTTTCTATGGCCATTCAAGGCAGACTTCCGGGTGCTGTATGTGAGCGAGGATTACCAGACCACCATTATCGGCCGACAGAAACGGGATTACCTGTGGATCATGGCGCGCAGCCCGCAACTGGATGCCAACACCTACGAACACCTGCTGGGCGTCGCCCGAGCGCGCGGTTACACCCTGGATAAGCTGCAGAAGGTACCTCAGGAGTGGTGATTGCTTTGGTAAGTCAGTTTCGTAGGTCTGGTTAGCCTGAAAGGCGTAACCTGACATTCAGACAAAGCACCGGAAAGCCCGCTCAAGCGCTAGAAATTTTCGCCCAACTGAATAAAGAAAACCGTATCGTCATCGGTGAAGGCCACATCCACGCCAATGTGCAGGGGCTTGCTCGGGGTGGTTTGCCAGCGCAAGCCGGTGCCGATGCTATGGGCGGTCTTGCCCTGGAAAATCGGCTCATCCCCGTCGTTGACCCAACCATAATCGTAGAACCCCACCCACACCCAGCGCGGCAAGATGGAATAACGGCCTTCCATGCTCGCGGTGAGGGCATCATCGTCCATGTATTCGCCCCGGTTGTACCCGCGCACCCCGGCCGACGCCTGATTGAAGAACGGCGCCCGTCCGGCAGTGCTTTCCCAGGCACCGTTGGCGGCAAGCACCAAGTCAGGCAAGAGTTGCGTGTAATAGCTCAGATCCAGCCGGGTTTTGCTGTAATCAAAATCGCTGCCCAGTGCCTCGCCAAAATCAAAATAAGAAGCGCTGAAATTGATTCCCTGAGTCGGAAAATAATTGTTGTCGCGCGAATCATAGGTCAACACCATCCCGGCCCCGCCGACCGCAATGTTTTTGCTCAACCCCGGCAACCGGCCAACCCGTTGGTCAAACTCCATTTCCACATCCCCGTCCCCATAGATCAGCGCCGGGCCAAGAAACCAGTGATCCGATTGCGGCAGGCGCCACTGGGCACGAGCAAAGCCCATGGCCATGTCGATGGTGTAATCCAGCGGGTTATTGGCGAAGAATCCATCCCCGCCAAAACCGTAATACTTGAGCTTCAGGGAGCCAGCGCCAGCCGCCGCAGTGACTCGCAGACGATCTTCCAGCAAATAATCCTGATGGAAAGCACCCACCACCCAGCTGTCGGTATCGGTGTACATGGCGCCCAGCCCGCTGGTGGGATTGGGGCCGCCGTTGCCATCGCGTGACGGATGCAGATACAGCGTCGCCAATTGCAAGCCTGTGCCCATGGTGGGGTTCGACACGGGGATCGGCGCCACCACCCAGTTCCCTTTTTCCAGGTTTGGGCCATGGCTGCCCTTCTCCACATTCGCCATAAACGCATCGGTTTCGGTAACCGCCGCCGCAGCCAGCGGCACCCACCCGGTAACGAACATGATCAACCGCCACGGCGTTCTACTCACTGGCATGGCGACGCAGGAGCCAGGGTCACGGGGATGCCATTGAGCTGCGCCATGGCGGTCACCGCCTCTACCCGATCGGCGCCAATCACATCATTAATACTGCTGCCTTCGGTTGACCGGGCGATTTCCAGCTGCACGCCGTCACGGTCGTGGCCCCAACCATGGGGCACACTGATCACACCGGGCATGATGTCTTCACTGAGGCTGGCTGGCAGGGTGATGTCGCCGGCACCACCACTGATGGTGACGTTCATACCCTCCTCAACACCCAATCGCAGGGCATCCTGCGGATGCACCATCACCACGCAACGGCCTTTTCCCTTGATCAGACGCTGGCTGTTGTGCATCCAGGAATTATTACTGCGAATATGACGCCGACCGATCATCAATAGCTGATTTTCCGGCGGTGCGTCCGGCACCGGCAATCCTTGCAACGCCCGATGATAAAGCGCGGGGACCAGATTGATGCGCTGATCGGCGGTAAACAGGCGTTGTGGCAGCATGGGCGTCAGCGGACCCAGATCAATGCCGTGCGGTGCCGCTTGCAGACGCTTGAACGTCAGCCCGTCACTTTTCCCTTTCAATAAACGCCAGGCCACTTTGGGCAGCGTATGCAAACCGTTTTGTTTGAGGCTGGCCATGGCCTTGCCACCGCCGCCATACGGGCCCAGGCGCAGACCCAGATCGATAATCCCCCGGTCACCCAGTGTACGAATAAAGCGGTCAGTGGCGGCAGCCTTCAAACGGCTGCGGCGAGTGCGCGCTTTAAGTCGGCTCAGCCGTGTGGTGAGCCCGAGCAAAATCTCCCAATCGTGCAGCATGCCTTCCGGTCGCTCGACCAGGGGCGGTGTATATTTCACCACGTTGCGCACGGCCATCGCCTGGAAAATGGGATCGAACTGGCCATGCTCCAGCTGCCCGGTGGGCGGCAGGATAATGTCCGCATGGCGGGTGGTTTCGTTGATATAGAAATCGATGCTGACCATGAAATCCAGGCCGCTGAGGGCACGGTCCAGTTTGTTGCCATCCGGGCAGGACAGCACCGGATTGCCCGCATGGGAGATAAACGCTTTTACCTGGCCGAGCCCCGGAGTGAGCATTTCATCGGCCATGGTGGTCACCGGAAATTCACCCCCGAATTCCGGGTAACCGTGCACCCGGCTGCGATAACGATCGAAGCTGCCGGTATCGCCGCTGAGGCCACTCATGGCGAGGATATCGAAAGCAGGCTTGGTGAACATAACGCCGCCTTCACGATCCAGATTGCCGGTGAGAATATTGATCACATAGACCAACCAGGCACTCAGGCTGCCGTGGGCGCTGGTCGTCACACCCACGCGGGAATACACCGCAGCGCTGGGCGCGTTGGCAATATCGCGGGCAAGCTTGCGAATGTGATCGGCGGGAATACCCACCGCCGTTTCCACTTTTTCGGGAGTCCACGGTGCTACCAGTTTTTCCAGGGTTTTCTTGCCCTCAAGCAGGGATTCGAGGCGACCCGGCGCCACCAGCAATTCCGTATACATCACCTGAACCAGCGCCAGCAGCAGATAAACATCGTTACCCGGGCGCACGAAATGGTGTTCGTCCGCCACCAGGGCGGTCTCGGTACGGCGCGGGTCAATGACCACGAGTTTACCGCCGCG
>Ga0163180_10000261_pt1 | contig 30081 bp, 19 predicted proteins | sample AtlANTMetagenome_2_FD_109647 | JGI IMG/M metagenome (GOLD analysis project Ga0163180, IMG submission 109647) | Marine eukaryotic phytoplankton communities from the Atlantic Ocean - Atlantic ANT 4 Metagenome | ecosystem: Environmental > Aquatic > Marine > Oceanic | place: North Atlantic Ocean...
CGCGGATGCCGACGCCGATGCAGACGCCGATGCCGACGCGGATGCAGACGCCGATGCCGACGCGGATGCCGATGCAGACGCCGACGCCGATGCCGATGCCGATGCAGACGCCGATGCTGATGCAGACGCGGATGTCGACACCGGAGATCCGGCCTTTATCGAGTGCACAGAAGAAGCCGAGACGGAACTATACGACCGCTACATCGAACCTCTGATGACCGATGCCCATCCATCCAACTGCAATTCTTGTCACCTCTCCGGCGTTGACCTCGAGATGTACATTCAAGACACGCCATGCCAGTCCATGGCTTGTATGCAAGCCCTCGAAGTGGTCGACTTTGACGAGCCCGAAGCCAGTGAAGTACTCAGCTACATCACCATGGGCGACCCCACCAGCGACCTCATCGACGAAGAGGTCATGGAGCGTGAACACGCCGCCTTTCTCCAGTGGATTGAATGGAGCGCAGAATGCCACGACACCGTGTGTGGTGACATCAGTGAACCCTGTTCCAGCGGGACAGAAGGCACCACCCTTCCTGACGACATCGAAACCCCCCTGGGCGACTGCTCCGAAAGTAGCCTAGTCGACCTTTTCGAGGAACGCGTCCAACCTTGGCACGGCCGATGCAGCAGCTGCCACCACGTCGATGGCACCGATCGCGAGTATTTTGACGACCCCGCACCGCCCGCCTTCTTCTGGTTCGGTTCGGAGGACGACCGAACAAATGCCATGATGACGATGTACAACATGATTGGTCTCGAGATGGTGGATCTCGATACGCCCACCGAAAGCACTTTACTGACCAAGCCACTCACGGAATTCGCCACCCAATCCATCGAAGGATTTGGCGATGTCACCGGCATATGGCACGGCGGAATGAGCAAGATAAGTGCAGCCGATGCACCGGAAGAGGCCATGATCGACTTCGTCGCGTGGATTCAGTACTACGTCGAATGCCGCGGTGAGAGCGACATCTAAACAAGCCAAGCGAATGAACGGGCCGGGGTCACCCAGCGTCACTCCGCGACATCGTAAGCAATGGACACCGTGTAGCTGATGGTGGGAAGTTCCTCGATGAAGTGAACCAAATTTCCATCCGCTTGGTACTCCCATCCACTGGCTCTTTCCTCATCATTCACTTGAACCTGAATGGTATCGGGGTCCGGAGTCTTACTCAGTGGAAAGTCCGATACCTGCACCGAAGCCAACACAAGCAAATCCAGGCTCTCGTACCAAGCCTCACAAATGCTCAAAAGCGTGCCGCTCGATGCCGTGACAGCCTCGGCATACCCCGAGCCTGGATACGCCCCTTCGCAGCCGTCAGGAACAGGACCCACCACCCCGCTCAAGGTCACCATATACCCGTCACCCTTGGCCGTTTTGATGCTGTCGACGTAGGTCTGCCAATAATTCTCATCCTCTCCGTCCCAGCCCGGAGAGCTGTCGTGCTCGTCGCTCAACATCACCACATGAAGCAGGGCGTCGTCTCGGAGGAATCCTTCGTTACACCCCCCAGGAGACGAGGCCTTCACGGCCTGATCGACATTGTATAGGCCCCATTCGTCCGCTCCATCTTCAATCGCATCCGCAGATGGCGGAGTCACCAGCGCCTCGGCAAAGAGATCGTCGTAACCCTCCACTTCTTTTGAAATGATCCCATTCACAGCACATCCGGTCGGACCGGTCACGACAGCCATCTTCCAACTGGTGTCATAGTCGTCGAGGCGATCCATAAATGCGTATGCATGGTCCCCCATCGTTGCGAGCTCTTCCGACATCGACGAACTCGTATCGCCGAAAAAGATGAGGTCCGTCTTACTGGCTTCCCAAAAGTCCGTCTGACGCCCGGTCTCTTCAAGTACCGCCGTGGTAGAGACACCGCCTGTACCAAAAATTCCTTTCACTCCGTATTCCACACACCCAACGGAAATGGCAAACAGGCAGACGGATAAAAAAGAGCTACGCATGTCGTAATTCTACACCATGACCGCATCGAGACCGGAACGATATGGCCAGAATTCACGGTCGCATATCCAGCAAAATAGAGGCCTTGGCCTCAGGAACTGAGCACCGTCCAGACCCAAGATGTCCTCATGTATAGAACTAGGGTGCTAATTGTCAGACTTTTCTGATAGGGTGCCCGGGTTGAAACCTTATTTCTGCGTCGTTCAACCGACATAAAACACCTCAATGGCTGGGCGCAGGCCCTCCAAATGGAACCTTTCATGACTTCTACTCTTCGAAACACCTTGCTGTTTTCTTCTGCAACGCTGGGCCTCATCGCTTGCGGTGCAGCCAAAGATGCCCTTAGCGGCGACCCCCAAACCTCCTACTGTGAAGCTGTCTGCGACTGGGCCGTCGACTGTACCGGAGACAGCAGCAAACTTGACGCCTGTTTAGAGGCCACTCGCGCAGAAGACTCCACCTGTGCCGACGCCGAAAACGGTGATCTGGACCCTGCCACTAGCTCCCTTGTCGAAGACTGTGTGGCTTCCGTTGAAAGCGATACCTGCGATGGCCTGACAGGTTCGGTTGCGGCCCAAGGCTCAGCCACACCATCGGCCGCTTGTGTCGCCTCCGAAGGAGACGCAGCAGTGGACACTTACAACGCTGCTCGGGTTTCTGTCCAATCCTCCGGTGACGAATTCTGTACCGATCTGGGAAGTAGTATTTGCGCCCAAGCCGTCGACTGTATTGCGGGTGATTTGGGAAGTGATGATGCGACCGATGGCCTTCAGGATCTCTGCGAGGAGAACGTCGTTTCGCTTCTGGTAACGACTTGCCAAGGCAAAGATCTGGACCCCAGCTACGGAACCTCTCCCAACGCAAGCCGAATGTCTGCCAATACCTGTGCTGCATCGGTGAATGAAGCGGACAGTTGCGATATTTTCACAGCGGAAGCATGGTCCCCTGAATGTGCGGCCATCGGTGTGGACGCAGAGATCATCACCAGTTTGATTAGCTTCGCTGCTGACCAAGGCGTCACTGTGCCCTAAGGCGACCATCCCTGAACACAAAAGGCCCATCACTTCTCGAGGTGATGGGCCTTTTCAATTCAGCTGTACTTCCGAGGGCAGTTCGTCCAGGAATCTAACGGGCATCCCTGGACCGACGGTCTTGCCGAGCTCGCCCCGTGCTTCGCGGCGTGGAACCTCGCGCTGGAGCCGGCTCGGTTTGGAACGGTTGCAGTCGATGCGGGATGCTGCGCCCTGCTGTGCGATGAAGGTCCGAGACGATGGCGCTTCCCGCTTCATGCTCATCCATCCCGCGCTTATCCACCAGAAAGTCGAACAAATGCTCACTCAGTTTGAGCAGGTTGATGTGACTGGTTCGCCCGACGCGCTCAAAAAGCCATGCTGAAAACTCTCGGAAGGCGACAAAGGCAGAGTCCTGCTCACGCCAGATCAGCGATGCGGATCGGTTAAACTGCCCTTTGTTTGCCACCATCTCCCAGTACTTGGCAAAGCATTTCATTTCCTGGGCTTGGTCAAAGGTCATGTCCGCGGTCGACAGCACTTCGAAGGGCGGAAGCGGACTGTATTTCATTTGAAATGCAGCGTCGTGCATGGCGATGGGAGTGCCTTTCAAACGTTTGAGAATACCCACTTGGATTTCGTGAGGGTCAAGTTCGACCAATTGATCGAAGCCGGCCCCAAAAGACTCCACCGTTTCTCCCGGAAGCCCCACGATGAGGTCCACATGAAGGTACATCTCGGTGTGCTGACGAAGAAAGCGCAGGTTGTCCAGAATCCGCTCGATGCGCTGTGGGCGCTGAATGCGTTTGGACACGTCCGGATTGAAGGTTTGAATTCCAATCTCCAGCTGAACCACGCCGGGCGGGAACTTTTGCAGCGTCGTTCGGAGCGCGTCCGGCAGCCTGTCGGGGACCATCTCAAAGTGCAGTGCGAACCCCTGAGTCTCGTGATTCAAGAAAAACTCGAGAATGGCCAGCGAGAAGTTGATGTTCAGATTGAAGGTCCGGTCGATGAACTTAAAGTCCCGTGCCCCCCGTTCAATCAAGGCATTCATGTCTTCAAAAAAGCCCTCCGGATCGACGGCACGCACCGCCTTGTCGAGCGACGACAAGCAGAACTGACACCGATACGGACAGCCTCGAGAGGCCTCCACATAGGTCACCCGCTTGGCGATGTCCTCATCCGTGTACAGCCGATAAGGGCTGGCGAGCTGGTCCATGGGAGGCGCTGTCCCTTGAATCACGCGTTGCTCGGGTGTGCGGCCATCGAGCAGGTCGTGACACAACTGGGTGAAGGCTTGCTCCCCTTCCCCACAGACCACATAGTCGGCCAACTGAGCCAGGGATTGAGACTCTGTCTCGTAGCTAATCTCGGGCCCGCCCAAGACCAGGTGAACCTCCGGCCGAATCGTCTTGAGCAACTGAGCCACTTGATGACACAGAGTGGTATTCCAGACGTATACCCCCAGCCCCACGATTCGTGGGTTGTGCTTCAACACCCCTTCCACTATCTCCATCGGCATTTGAGAAATGGTGGTCTCTACCACCGCACTCCTCGACTCCAGCACCCCTAAGTTTGCTTGTAAACAGCGAAGACCAAAGGCGGTATGGCGATAGCGAGCGTTGATGCCCAGCAGGACAATATCGTGTGTAGATGTCGACATAAAACGGATTGAGTACAGCCTGTGCTATCGTGCGCGCCATGTCATCGCACCCACAAGAGTCCTATAGCGCCCAGCTAGACAAACCCGTTTTTGGGGTTTCTCTGGTCCTCTTAATCGCAGTCACTGGCCTACTCCTCATCGACCCTGGACAGAACTTGTCTCGGCTACGTGGGGTCCACCGCTTCATGACTCATGATCTGGGCTGGCTATTTCTTGTCTTCGTATTCCTCGGTTTGATCTGGCTGGGATGGTTAGCCGCTTCTAAGCACGGAAATATTGTTCTGGGCGACCCCGAAAAGGGACCCACCTTCTCGACTATTTCCTGGTTTGGCATGCTCTTTTGTGCCGGGATTGGAAGCAATCTACTCTACTTCGGCACAATCGAATGGACAGGCTATTTTCTCAAACCACCGCCCATCGCAGGAGTGACCCCTGGCAGTCCGGAGGCCGCAGATTGGGCCGGAGCCTACAGCTTTTTCCACTGGGGCATCAGCGCCTGGGCGACCTATGCCATCGCCACAATTCCTATCGCCTATATGCTGCATGTGCGTCGAAGCTCCACCTTGAGGGTCAGCACTGCATGTGAGGGCGTAATGGGGGCGCAGTCGAAAGGACCGCTGGGTCAACTCATCGATATCCTCTTCATCTTCGGGCTCGTTGGAGGCGTAGCGACGTCTCTGGGTATTGGAATTCCGATGATTTCGGCCGTGGCCAGCGACCTGTTCGGCATGCCACGCGGGATGACCTTGGACACCGTGATTCTCGTGGGGCTGACCGTCATCTTCAGTCTCAGTGTTAGCGCAGGGTTGGACAAGGGCATCAAGCGCTTGAGCGATATCAACGTGGGGCTGGCCATCGTCCTCTTGGGCTTTATTCTCGTGGTCGGACCCACGTCTTTCATCCTGAACCAAGCCTTCGACAGCTTGGCTCTGATGCTTCAAAATTTCATCGAGATGAGCCTGCGTACTGACGCTGGAAACAGCGTGTCTTTCGCCCAAGACAACACCATCTTCTTTTGGGCATGGTGGATGGCTTGGGCGCCCTTCATGGGACTGTTCGTGGCACGGATTTCGGGTGGCCGGACCATACGCCAGGTCATTCTCGGGGTCGTTGGCGGTGGCAGTTTGGCATGCTGGGCCGGGTTTTCGATATTGGGCCACACCACCATGAACCTCGCTCAGCAAGGTCACCCCGGTTTTTCTGCCTTATTGGACAAGGCTCGAACCGGTGAAGGATTCGATGGCCCTCAAGCGGTCGTGGAGTTGCTGCATTCGTTACCCTTCGCTGTGCCCATTTCCGCCATCTTTTTCGTACTGACGTTTATCTTTGTTGCCACATCCCTCGACTCCGCGGCATTAGCCCTGTCTTCGGCCGCTTCAAAGGCACTGCCCGTCGATGGTGAACCGCCGCGATGGCATCGTTTGCTTTGGGCCTTTGTACTCGGCGGCACCGCGCTATCTCTGATGTACTTGGGCGGGCTTCAAGTCCTGCAAGCCGCGTCGGTGATTGTGGGTCTTCCTATCGTGCTGGTCATGGGCCTCATGGTGGCCTCCCTCATGCGTCACCTCAACGCATCCCCGCCGGATTGACATTCCGGATCGGTAGAATGTTCAATATGCACGTCGCATCGTTGGTGTAGGATAGGGCCTTGCCGGAGTATGCATTGCAACTCAGCCCCACCACTCTTTGCCTTGGCCTCGCTTTCAGCTTGAGCTGCAGCAAAGAAGAGCAAGCATTGACGCCCATCCCTTTGTTGGTCGTTAGCGACGCCGATACGGCTGAAACACCCGGCAGCGGCATCGACGACGATTCAGACGATTCAGACGATTCAGACAACTCAGACGACCCCGATAATGAGACCCTGTCCATTCAGGAAGACGAAGTGGTGACCGAAGCCGGTGTGGCGACGGTAACGATTGAAGTGGAAGATGGAGTCACCGCTTTTATGCTCACTGCAGAAAGCGAACAACGCGTGGCACTCGAACGCATCATCAATCCTGAGGGGAATGTCATTTTCGATTGGGAAGACTGGTACAGTGAGAACCAAAGCTTGACGTCAGCCATTTGGCCAAGCTCATCCGAAATGGTGCTCAACTGGCCCGTTCGAGCCGAAGAGGGTAGCCTTTATGAGGGTTCCTGGCAGGTCGTATTGTCCGCTGTGGGCAGCATTGGTCGTTATCAACCAAACTCCACTATTCAGGTAATTACCCACACCAAAAGAGATGACGATTTCGACTCTGGAGTGGTCCGTGTTCGTCTCGTTTACGCGGAGGGGGTGGACGAGATTGAAGGAGTGGCCGAAGCCATGAACGCCGGGATTGAACGATGGAAACAGATCTGGGCGATGCAAGGGCTCGAACCCCTCGTCACCACAGAAAGTAGCGATTTCGACCCAGACCTCCCCTACCCGGGAGACGGCGCTGAAGAGATTTACGATTTGGCCCTGGATTCGGCAGAAAACGAGATCACCATGATTGTGGGCGAGACTATCAAAGGGGGTACCGATTACCTGGGTGTAGCCGGCAGCATACCGGGCACGCTGACGGCAAAAACTCGAAGCGCAGTCGTCATCAGTTGGCTCGCCAGTGCAGGATTTGACGGTCGCTTTGACGACACTGAAATCGGTATTCTCGGCGAAACCATGGCCCATGAAATGGGCCACTATATGGGTCTATTTCATCCCGTCGAGCAGAATGGATGGAGCCGATGGGATGCCTGCGATGACACGCCGAATTGCAATAGCGAAAGCCGCTGTCGGGACCAATTGGGCGAAAACGTGATGTTTCCGACTCCCATTTGTACATACTCAGGTTGTATCGAGCAGGGTCAGATATCGCCTATTCAAGCGGAAATACTGCACCGATACAGTGGCACACTCTAGACGGTCATACACGTTGAACATTTTTTGTGAAGCCACGGTTTCTTCGAGTCCATTTCTATGATTGTCGAACCCAAAAAACCAAGTCTGGTACCCTTCCACAAGCGTCGCCAAGAACCGCTTGGCAACAGAGCCGTACCTGCGCCTCAAACAAGGAAAATTTATGCGACACGCCATCCTATTTTCGTTTCTATTAATCAACGCTGGTTGTGGAGCCTTGAAAGACGCGCTGGAGGACAACCTCGGCACATGTGGCACCGCGTGTGCACGCGTTCAAGACTGTGGAGCGACGCCACCCGAGCCTGATTATGGGATAGGAATGAGCGAATCCTCGGGAGTGGGGGGACTGGACTGTGCCGCTGGATGCGCGAGCGAAGAGCGAGCCATGACGGGGTACGCCGATTGCCAGCTCGATTGTTTGGAAGCTGTCGAATGCGGCGACATGCAGGCCTGCTGGGATGCCGGTTCTGACGTGTTTGCGGAGCATTGCGGAGGTGGCGGCCCCAAGATCGGACCCGAAGGGGATGGGACCTACGATAATGGAACGACGACGGGCAGTCCCATGGTCGACGAGGCCGTCGAGAACCCAGCCGTTCAAGCCGCAGTCGAAGCCTCTGGATTTGTGCTGAACTTTGGTGACTCTCCTCCAGCCATGGATTCGGGAGTATTTGCACTGAATTGGGAGATCGTGGCCGAACAAAACAGCAGAGATGTCGGCGTAGGTTCCGACGGTTACCCTACGGATATTTGTCTTTGGGAAAGTGATGAAGGGCCGGATGTAGATTGGCGGTACTGCCAGATCGGCGGCCTTACCGTTGGTCTGAGTCTGATCGGCAACAACGACTTGTTTACTCTGGTCATCGTCGATGAACTGTATCAGGGCTACATCACCGGCCGTGTGGAGAACGATGGAGATAAGACCAAACTGGTCGACATTGATGTTCTCGTCATCTTGCTCTGGGGTCCAGATATGTGGGAAAGACAAGTCTGGGATGCCATTTTAGAGGCCGACATTGGCGAGTGTGGAGCCATGGTTTCTGAAGCATGCCCCGTATAAGTGAGTTCGGGTTCATCATCCCCGAACCACTTCGAAATGCCGCCGCGAGATGCAGATCCCAAGGGTCCGCCACTGGGGCAGGCCCTAAGCCACGCTGTTGGTCTACTATGGTAGGGTCGGCTCCTCTGTAAGGACACCCAAATGATGAGCTTCTTTTTACTTACTTCGGGCATTTTAGGCCTGGCTCATGCTGGCGATCCAGCCCTTCCGTTGCTACGAGCCGTCGAAAGTGGCTCAAGTGAAGGGGTCAGAGCACAGATTGACAAAGTCGCTGAAGATCGACTCGTGACATCGCTCACTGGGCTACCCGCCGCCGCCCAGCGCCTGGATTCGAACTGGAGCGCCTATGAGCAGGCGTCTCGGAGTTGGTGGCCAACACGGCGAATGACTCAGGGAATGCTGAAACTGATTTCAGGTGAACTGGCCGAGGAAGCCGTCACCGATTGGTTAACCATCAGCCCACCTCACTATCTTGGTCCCGATCCCGCGGAACGCGAGTTGAAGGTATCGGCGGTCGGCCGACACTTCAAAGTCGATGGCGCCACTCTTCTGGAGGTGGCCGGAACCTATGGTCGAGGAAACGGCGTTTTGGATTTAGGAGAATGGGTACGCCTGAACTTAAACATCAAACCCAATGCGACTCCGATGTTCAGCACTTCTGTATGGGTGAACAATAGCGAACCCTGTGTCTATATCTGGGGTGCAAATAAGGAAATCGTACTCGATGACGCCGGAGAGTGGAGACAGGGGGACAAAACTGGACGTACAGTCGCTGTCGACCTGTATGTGAGCCACGATTGTAGTCAGGGTCAATCCATTCCCGTGAGTATTAAGATCGACGACTCTCACCGTGACGGGGATGGCGAATTGATTACCACCTGGTTCCAGGTGGGGACCAAGCCCAACATTGATGCCATGGTTCAACTGGACAGAGACATTCCTGGCTATTCATGGGACACCACGACACCCTTGAAGCCAGAAAGCCGTTACGAATTGTCGGTTCAGGCTAACGTCACGGGCCGCCAAAAAGCTAGCCTCCTATACCGTTTAGTCTCTGACACGAGCCTATTCAGCGAGACCCGAGATGCAGCGCCATCCATCGTGTCGATGTACAGCAAGGGCCCCATGCGCCCCGAGGACGACTTGGATTTCAGTATGGCCTCCCGAACCGCCGTCAACACATGGATACGGTCGCAGAACCGTCCATGGACGGAGCGTCCGGACCCCTATGTGCCTTTCGCTGTCGATGTCATCGCCTTCGACGAAACGGTAACGAAGCCACCCGAAGCAACGGATTTATCCAGGGTCGTCCAGCGGTACCGAGACCTACTGAGCAAGAATTTTGACGTAGAAAACCCACTGGAGCTGGCCAAACTGTCCAGTAAAGTCCGAGACTTTGAATTGCTGGTTCGCGACGCGCAAAAGACACCCGATTGGGAATCCTCTAAAGAAATTCAGGCCTTGGCAGACGAACTCATTGCCAGCCAAGTATACGCGTCATCCATCCAAAGAGCGTATTCATACCGGAAAGTCTTCATGCTACCGGTAGCCCCACCTCCAACAGTCAAACCACCGCCACCGCCACCGCCACCGCCGGCCTACGTCCCACCGCCTGTCGTGCAAAAGGAAAAGCCGAAACCCATTTTCAATGCGGGCCCATCGCTGTACTCCGAACAAATCTTGGGGTCACGCATCTTGTTATTCGGCGCCCATACCGCCGTCGGTAAGCGAGTGAAATTCACGGCAGACGTCGCAGCCAGACAGCTAGGCGATGACGAAAAATACCTGGTCTTACTGACCGGTGCTCGAGTCAACATCGTCTATAAAGATCGGTTTGAGTTCGGCCCCATCATGAGTGTGGGAACCACAAGAGCTACCATCGAACCCGACCCGGAGATTCCGGATTCAATCACAGGAGAATCCTCATCGTTTAGTGATGGATGGGATGACACTGAAGAAGAAGAAGAAGAAACGCAAAACGGAATCACATTTGGTGCCGGAGTGGGTTTCGACTTCCATTTCACTCAAAACTTCGGAGCTTGGTTACAGGTGGGAGGGTCCGCATCACCGAACTTGGACGAGACCGGAGGCTTTAGTGCCGCAATGGGATTACAGCTGAGGCTGTAGACATCTCAGCTACTGCATCTATGCGCGAGCTTTACCAGATCTGGCCATCGATTCTGACATCCCATCAGATCGATAAAATCATCAATCTTGCTGAGCGCCAGACTGTCGAAAACGCCAGGATCTTCTCATCTGCGGATACTATGCAAGGTATTCGATCCTGTACGGTCCGATGGATCGAGGATGAATGGCTTCAAGCCCTTCTGTGGCCCTATGTGAAGGACGCCAACGAGCGGGGTTTTGGTATTGATGTGGATAATCAAGCAGAAATGCAACTCACGGAGTACACCGCCGAACAAAATGCTCATTACGACTGGCATCATGATGTCCAATGGAATGGGCAATCCGACCTCGACCGAAAAATATCCATCACGGTCCAACTGAGTGAAGCCCACGACTACGAGGGAGGCGACTTTGAGTTTGACGAACTGAAGACCAATGCCGACTTTCGGTCAAAAGGGACGGTTTTGGTGTTTCCGTCCTATCTTCGGCACAAAATCCATCCTATTACTTCGGGAACCCGGCGTGCGTTGGTGGCCTGGTTCTTTGGGCCCAGGTGGAGCTAATGCCCAATGCCGCACGAGAACGATATGAATACAGATGAACTCTCAGCCTGAGCCACGATGAAACACCCGATCTCCTTAGCCCTTCACACCCTTTCGTCCGTTCACGGTAGGCCCATCATGCGCCTCTTTATACCGGCAATGGCACTTTCGTTTAGCTCTATGTTTGGATGTGAACCCAAGGAGTCTCACGAGCACGAAGACAACGTCTCGCTTCCTGAAATCGACACCAGTTCCCCTATCGATGCGGATGCCGATTCAGACACCGATACCGACGCAGATGCCGATTCAGACACCGATGCTGACGCGGATGCCGATTCAGACACCGATGCTGACGCAGATACAGACGCCGATGCCGACGCAGATACAGACGCCGATGCTGACGCAGACACCGACACCGACGCAGATGCCGATGCCGATGCCGATGCCGATTCAGACACCGATGCCGACGCGGATGCCGATACTGGCGAATCACCTCCACCGGATGGTTGGCGAAGCGTGCTGTTCCCCGATGATTGGGCTCCTGGACTGACCGTGGATGTTGGAGATGGTGGCCCTCTGGCTCAACTCCAAGATTTCTCATACGCTGGCTATAGAGCCGGTGAAGCCCCACTCCCCTCCATCGATGACCTGGACAGTTCTGACGCCGTCTCGATTCTCGATCATGGAGCCGACCCGACCGGCCTCGCGGACAGTACATCTGCCATTCAAATGGCCATTGACGCCGTCGCTTCTGCGGGTGGAGGGGTCGTATTCGTACCCAATGGGGACTATAGGGTAGACGGACTTATCCAGATTACACAGTCCGGAACTATACTTTTAGGCGAATCCGTTGACTCCAGCCGTTTATCATTCACGAAAAGTGACTCGATTACCGGAGTGAACCACCTGCAATTCCGTGGCAACCGGTTCACCGATGAAGCCTTGGCCCTGTCCGAAGACGTCGGAATTGGGCAAACCATCTTGCCAGTAGAGTCCATTGGCGATCTGACTCCAGGGGATACCGTCGGTATCGGTATGGTCATCACTCCAGATTGGGTGACGGCCCATGGGATGGACGGCTATTGGGAGTTCTCCCGGGGAGAGCGCCGAACGATCTTCCAGCGAACGGTGGTGGCAGTGGACGACGATCCGATTCGCCCGACCATCACGATTGACGTCCCGATTCGATACCCTATGCTCACCAGAGACAGTTCCGATATACGGCGTGAGTACGGTCATATTAACGAATGCGGCATTGCTCGAATGTCTTTATCCAGTGCCGTGGAATGGGACTCAGCATGGGCCAACGACCGCAGCCATGTCCTCGGGTTTAAAAATGCTCAGGATTGTTGGGCTTCTGAACTGGCTTCCTGGGTAGGGCTCGTCGGTGATGACACGCATCATTTGCAATCGGGAGGTATTCTCATCGACGATTCACGCCGGGTCACCATCACAGGGACCACGATGGAGCACGCTCAAAATCGAGGGGGCGGTGGAAACGGCTATTTGTTTGAAATCAAGCGTTCCGATGAGGTCTTGATCCACAACTCAGTGGGACGCGCAGGCCGCCATAACTTTATCCAAAACTGGGACTTTGGTTCAACTGGAAATGTATTCTTAGAGACTTTTTCAGAACTGGGCGAGTCGTGGGCCGATACTTCAGGCTGGATTGCCCCCGTGGGCCTGAGCGAGTACCATCACGCCCTTGCCATGGCCAACCTCGTGGACTCGAGCACCGCCCATGATGGTTGGGCGGCAAAGAACCGAATGATGTGGTCTTCGGGAGCCGGCCACACATCGACGGAATGCGTATTTTGGAATCTTCGGGGTGACGGAGAGTTGGTCAGCCTGCAATACGGTCGAGGATACGTCATTGGCACTGAAGACCTGTCATTACGAACTGATGTACTTGATTTTTACGATTCTGCGGGCACGGCCCCTGAAGACTGGGTCGAAGGGATCAATGAGGGTGACACCCTGTGGCCACCGTCGCTATACCGGGAACAACTGTATCGGCGCGGGTTCGGGTACGGACCTTAGAATCACGCCTTACCCAAACTCCGCGGCTTTGGAACCGACCAACCGGCGCTCTGCAAACCTGAGACTGTATTGGAAGGCCTCACTTTTTGGCTTTAAAACGCCTCTTCCGAGGTGGCTCATTGTCCAACTCCACCCAAATTGGGTAGCGCGGAAAGGACTCTTCCCGGCCATCAGTATAAATAATGTCGCTCTTATACGGCATGGGCTCGACGCTCATCATCGGCTCACCCATACAGTCCAGCATCCGGCTTTCTTCGGGACTCCAGGGCGGATCAATCGTGTAGTCAATTCCTATTTTCCCCTCGTTCGGCTGAATCAATAGGGAGGCTTTGACCAAATCGGGGCGATGACGAAGCAACCGTGGCAAGCATCGACACAGATCGTCCCGCACCCGCATCAGGCCAGGCCGAAGGGCTCCTTCTTTAAAGTTCTTAGGGAGCCACGCCTCTTTTCCATTCAGTGACAGTGGAAAAACCGAGAGGTCTTCCATGCAAAAGGGAGGTGGTGGGGCAGCGCGAGCCATGGTCAAAAGCATCAAAAAGGCATGCATAGGGTTCTCCATTCCAAAGGCACACTAAGCAACGCCAGAACGTTCCGATGACTTACATAGACAAAGTCAGGTCGCTCTATAGGTCCTTCACTTACTGCCCACCTCATCGAGCCCGGCCATCAAAAGACCCACACCTGAAGCTTGGCATCCCTTGGGCATGTGCGGTGGTCATAAAATGTGCAGAACGGGTCTGGAGCGTGCCCCCCATGAGGGGAGCCGCCATCGATGGGCCCGAGGTGTGTGTACGGGAGTATGTATCCAAAGGAGTAGTCGACGTACCAACGGGTCAGCGCTCCACGGTGTTCACTGCGGGTGTAGTCTGTGGCTTCTGGGCCGGAACGGGTCGAATTCAAACAGTCGTCATCCGTCGTCTCGATACGCCAGGTGACGTGGCAACTACTCGGGTGCCAACTCTCACCCAGGACCTCATCCTCGATCAGGCCCCGTATCAGGATGTCATTCGTGACCGCCCCAGAACGAAGGGCATTGATTTTGTCATCGTTTAGCTTCCAATGCCCCTCGTCGTCGGGGCCAAGCGCGGTATCTCCCACATCACCCGTGCCCGCCGACAAATCCGGTGAGGAGGTTCCACCCTCCACAGATACCAAGTACACCAAGGTCCATCCTCCGCGGTCCATGTCGCAGTAGGCCTCGAAGGGTTCGTGGCCGGGCACCTGCAGCCAGTACATGCCATTTTCGGCATCCGGACGGCCCAAGAGTAAATCCCGACAGCTGGTCGCCGCACATTCCGGCGCGGTTCCAGAACCCGCCAAAGTCTCATCGATGTCTCCGTCACAGTCGTCGTCCAGCCCGTTGCATTCTTCATCCACGTCGGGATGAATGCCGGCCTCCCCATCGTTGCAGTCCCCGGCCAGCAAAACGTACCCTTCTGGATCGCCGCAGGCCCAGTACTCCTCTGTTCCACCGTAGCCATCTCCATCCGCGTCACGAAGGTAGGTCGACCACTCGGCATCATCGTCCACATCACCATCGCAATCGGAGTCTTCACCGTCGCAATCGTCGATCGCACCCGGGTTCACCCATGCTTTTTCATCGTCACAGTCACCCGGTACTGACACGTACCCAGCGGGCACACTGCACGAAATCAATGCTTCTCCAGCACCGTAAGTGTCACCATCCGAATCGAAGTAATAGGTCGCCCAGTCGGCCGCGTCGTCCACGTCTCCATCGCAGTCGGAGTCTTCTCCATCGCAGTCGTCGATCACGCCGGGATTCACCGATGGGTTTTCGTCATCGCAGTCCCCATGTGCCAAGACGTACCCAGACGGCACACTACACGACATCATCGGCTCTCCAGCACCATAATCATCACCATCCGCATCAAGGTAGTAAGTCGCCCAATCAACGTCATCGTCGACCTCGCCGTCACAGTCGGAGTCTTCTCCATCGCAATCGTCCACGACAGACGGGTGGATGTACGGATTGGTGTCATCGCAATCCCCGGTCATCGATGCGTAGCCCTCCGTCACGCGGCAGGCCTCCAACGTCTCGTCGGTACCAAAATCGTCCCCATCATCGTCGCGGTAATACACCACCCAGGCGGCGTCTTCATCGACCGAATCGTCACAATCCGAGTCGACATCGTCACAGTCGTCGATCATCGACGGGTGCACATAAGGATCGGTGTCGTCGCAATCGCCAGACTCAACCGTGAATCCGATGGGTTCGCGGCAAGCTTCTACGGATTCGTCGGTGCCGTACTCATCGCCATCCGCGTCTCGGTAATACACTGCCCATTCCACATCGTCATCCATCGCATCGTCGCAGTCGGAGTCTTCTCCATCACAGTCATCGAATACGGCGGGATGAATCGATGGGTTGGTATCATCGCAATCCCCAGATGAGGCCACATAGCCATCTGGCGTTCGACACGCTTCGAGCGAATCGGTGGAGCCATAACTATCCCCATCATCATCTCGATAATAAAGGCCCCAATCCGCATCATCATCGACAATACCATCGCAATCTGAATCGACATCGTCGCAGTCATCCAGAGCATCGGGGTGAATCGCCGGGTCCGAATCGTCGCAATCTACCGTTGCATCATAGCCGTCCAGGTCGGCATCCAAAACAGGCTCAGGTTCTCCTGAATCCGTATCGCCGCCAGTATCTGGGAATCCAGAGTCCATCCCGGTCCCGGAATCTGTACCTGAGTCCACGTCGGCGTCCGCGTCGGCGTCGGCGTCTACGTCGGCGTCGGCGTCCGCGTCTGCGTCGGCATCGACGTCCGCGTCAGCGTCGGCGTCCGTGTCAGCGTCGGCGTCCGCGTCAGCGTCGGCGTCCGCGTCGGAGTCCGCGTCGGAGTCAGCGTCGGCGTCGGCGTCGGCGTCGGCGTCGGCGTCGGCGTCGGCGTCGGCGTCCGCGTCCGCGTCGGCGTCGGCGTCAGTATCCGCATCCGTGTCCGCGTCTGCATCGGCATCGGCGTCTGCATCGGCATCGGCGTCGGCGTCGGCATCCGTATCACCCGACACATCCGATCCAGAGGTCTCCACCTTTTCGCTTTCAGATCCGCACCCGAAAGACAAAATGACCCATACCCACCACCGCATACACACCCCTCATTCCCATAGAGACGCCTCACTGTAGCAGACGCGAGCACAGCATAGCCGTGGTTCAGTGACCCACGAGACCAACAATCATGCGCTCTTTGAATCAAAGAAACGGAGATGAAATTGGATCTCAAAAATCGTTCTGTTCCGCCCCAAGAACTATGAATGCAGACCACCGGGGCAGACCCCGTCACGTTAGGCTGGTCCGGTGAATGATGATGCCTCCGATCATTTAGATGCAGTAGAACGCTACTATCAGCGCAACACGGAGGCCTTTTTACGCCTGGGAAAAAACGATGGTGTACCTGCCATTCACATCGCGCTGTGGCCCGAGGGAACAAACACGCTGGCGGAGGCCATGAACGTCGCCCATCGTTTAATCCTGGAACGCATAAAACCACTCCATCTGGTCCGGGTGGCTGATCTGGGTTGCGGTATGGGATCCGCTTTGGCCTATCTGGACCAACACCTGAGTTCAGAAGTGGAGTTGTACGGTCTGACCTTGGGAACACCGGAAATCCAGAATCTCGATACGACCCGAATCCAGATTCAACACGGCGACTTTCATGATTCGAATGCGCTCTTGCCGTCCTGCAGCGCAGCATTCTGTATCGAGGCCATCGCCCACTCTGACAACCCCGCAAAGTTCTTCGACTCCGCCGCAGGATTGCTGGACCGAGGTGGGAAGCTCCTCATCATGGACGATGTGGTCATGCACACCGATGCACCATCCGAATCGCTGACCACCTATCGTTCGCATTGGTTAGCTCCGGGTGTACAGCCTTTGGAACACCTGGCTCAATGGGCCGACGATGCTGGATTCTCCTTGCAGCACAGTCAGAACCTCACCCCATGGATTCGTTTGGGCCGACCAAGGGATCACCTGATTCGATGGAGTCGGCCGCTTTGGTCATGGCTGACCGAAAGTTCGGAGTACGCCAAATCACTGTCTGGAGGCGATGCTCGGCAGCGGTGTCTACAAACTGGAGAAACCGAATTCCAGCTCCTTGAATTTGTGCGGCGTTGATCGGCTATTGAAGACGGAAAACTCGGACTATCCGTCCACGCCATTACAGTCCGAGTCGACACCATCGCCATCCACTTCCGTAGCGCCGGGGTGCCGAGTGGCGTCACCATCGTCGCAGTCTGTCCCGGGATTCACACCCACACCCCCTGGCGTTTCGCTACCAAACCCATCGCCGTCACTGTCGACCATACATGCAGAGTCGGAGTCGTGTTCAGCTGCACCTGGAAACGTGTCGGCTTGATGGTCGTCGCAATCACCCCCATCAAACTCATCACTGAGCCAACCATCCTCATCCTCATCGGCATCGATGAGCGTACACTCGGTCTCACCAGCCAAATCCAGCGCCATCTCGGTCCGGACAAAGAAAGTGCCACTAATCGCCGGCCCCTCGGGGTCGGGAGGCAATGGGGCATAAACATTCAAGCCCCCACCGAATCGCACGGTATGCAGCCCAGAATCATCGCTCTCAGAACTGGGGCTCACGGTGGCCTCATCAATCCGAACATAGCCCCAGCCCGATACAAACCACAGCGCGTAATCTTCTGGAGCACCCTCACAGCCTCGCGCGGTCAAAGCCACATTATTCCCATACTCACCGTGCATTCTGTAGTGTCCCGGACCGCAAAGGGAGGGCATATTGATCCGGATAAAACACTCATTGTATGAACTCGTCGTGTCATAAAGTTCAAGCACAGGCGTACGGAGTTCAGCCATCCCTTCGGCCGTACTCTCCATGGTCGCGATCACACCCACACGACCACAAAATGACGGCGTAATGACCTCGCCCGCAGGAAACTCGATGGAGATATCCACATCGCATGGCGGCTCAGGTCCAGGGTCCTCGGTTCCCGTGTCGATCGATCCGGGGTCCCCGGAATCACTATCCACGTCGGGGTCCGGGTCGGGCTCGGGATCCGGCTCGGGATCCGGGTCGACCGGAGGTTCGGTTGAGCCCGTGTCGTCCGCGGGCTCAGAAGAGTCGGCCTCCTCCGTTGTCGATCCTGTACCCGTATCTGCGGCGGTCGAATTGAGCTTTTCGATCTTGGCTTCTGAGCCCAGGCCACAGCCGAGCACCCCGAACCAGACCACCCAGCTGACCCACCATCGACGCACAACACCTCCCGTGTCCTCAGTGTACCGCAGCGAAAACTCGATGCCGCATGAAGATGGATCGACACCGTGATGACGAACACCTGTGACCCACACATGATACGACTCTCAATTCCCGACCGACAGCCTTCAGCCCACAGCGAAAAAATCCTCTGTTCATTCCTGCTAAAAACAGATTTAAGCGGGGTAGTCTTAGAGATTTTCTGGATTGCTGGGCGACGCCCCCACCCTCAGGAACCCAGGCCTTGTGATCTCGACGGTTTCCACGGGAGCCCAGTACACCGGAGGTGTCCATACTAAGCCCGCTGCTTGTCAAACAAACCGTGGTCAACGGACATGCCCTACAGGCTTACCGTTCATCCAATACACTTTCGCACCCTTCCGAAACGGCACCCTTCCCTCTCGCGCAATCACGCCACCGACCAGTCCCCTACTCTGGCCTCCAAATAGGCTTCGACATGACGTGAAACAGAATGCTGTGCGATGTCATATCCGGCTCTTTTTTTGTAACCGTACGATTGCGATGCCGAAGTCAGTATTACTGCGCTGTCCTACACCCATTCTTCATCTTCTGATGGCTCATAGACATAGTCGGTTCGTCCCGTGAAACAAATGGGCTTGGAGGCATCCAAGTCGTGAAGAATTTTGACCTCCCCTAAACCATCAATGAATATCTCTCGGCATCGTAAGACGTCACCTTCTTGACCATAGTCCATGATGAGCACCTCCCCCATCCGCTTACTTTGAGCAATGGATCCAATCGGCACATCTCCAAGCCACATGACCAAAGCCTCCATCATCGCCGAATCCACGCCACGTACGGTGGCTAATGCAGAATGAATATCATCCAAGGTGGCGGGCTCCTCTCCATGAACGGTCTGCACAATTTGATCAATCGCAAGAAGCAGTTGGCCTTTCCGACCTGATTTTTGGCCATTCTGGGCCGAAGCAAACTCCCGAAGCGTCATCATCACCCGAGGTGCGAGGTCGCTCAATGTCACGTAGGGTGCGAGGGTCGGAATGATTCGACTGGGCTCAGTACCTCTGGTGATCAACTCCATCACAGAAGCGAGTCCCAAAGCCATGAGTTCGGTCCTGTCCATGCCATTCTGCTGTCCCACTTGGATGGATAGGAAGGTACGACAGGCCACCCGATGAATATCGGTCGACGTACCGTCAGCCTGTCGAGCAAAGCACAAGTGTCGAACCACAGTGCCCCGCTCGCTGTTCAAGTCCACCAACAAACGCATGTGGCGCATGAACGGCACCATGGTTGGGACATGCCCTTCTTCCACCAAGTCTTTCAAACCTTCAAGCCCATCCAACAGACCAGAGAACAACCAGACCACCACTTGGTGTGCGTCTCGTTCGGAGGATCCAGAGGCCGCATATTCGAGTTCGAGTGCTTGGATACCGGTGAATTCCCGAGACGCTATCGCCTGACGGGAATGCATACCTGCGTAGACTGCCTCCGCGAATTCGGACAGTGAGGTTGAACTTACCGTTGCATCAAAGATCAGTTCACCCACACCGACCTTCCGCAGCTGCGATGTAAGTTCTTTTATCCGCCCGAAATCGCCCATTGCAATCGGGAGGAGCGTGTTGTTGATGAATGTTTCTTCCGGTAGCAACTGGACCTGGAGCGTGCCCTGAGGCTCCTCAGAGAAGTGTTTCTGTAGGGTTTCATGAAGCGCATCACGTGACCGCTTGACGACCTCATTATGGACATCATGAGTATTCAGAGAACGCAGATAGATCTGAATGTCGTTTACTAAGACATTCCCGTATTTCTGAAGTGCGGCTTTTTGCTTCACGGCGTACCCTCATCTGGCGAACCAGCATCTGTGCCCGCTCTTTTTTCAGTGCGAGCCAAAGCGCCTTTTGCCGCCTCTCGAAGCTCCTTGGCGCCAACCAGTCTCCGGGAAAGCTTCTTGAGCGTATGCAAGCCATCGACCGTAGGGTACTGCTCCAAAACTCGGATGGCTTCGTGCTGAACTCGGAGCTTGTGCTCGTTAGTCCACAGCGAACTGGAAAGGGCCACCCCACAAAACATCAGGTTGATCGGGGGGAGGTTCCCGTGGGCAGACAAGGCCTGAATCACTTCCCACTGCTCGTCTTCAGACCGACGCGAAAAGTAAGGGTCTTTCACTGTCGCAAGCGCTTCCCTAAGAAAAAATCGGTCTCCATTGGCCTTGATGAAACGAAACACACGGACTCGAATCGACTCATCGGAGTCACGGTACAAACGCAGCATACTGTTTCGCATGGAGTCTTCATATATTTTCTCCATCCGAGTGAAGGTATACAGGCGCACTTCGGGGTGAACCGAAGCGCATCCCTCAATGGCCAAGTAAGTGGCTTCTTGCGTCTCCATATCGAAGAGCGCCTGCACACTCTCGAGCTGTTCTTCGATGGCCACACTCCTCATCCGACCCGAGTGAAAGGCCAGGGGTGCATTGTCTTGGGTGATGATCAGAGACTCCACCTCTTCCCGGATGGTATCGGTCTCAATATTTCCGATCAGCTCCTCGATCAGCTCAGAATCGAGAGAGGCCATTGCCGACAATGATTCTCGAAATGCGCCCGGACCCGCCTCGATCAGGGGAATCAACGCCTGTATTCCACCGGCGGCGTTGAGCATACGCTCGAGCGACCAACCGCTCAAAGCAGGATGTACTTCAGCTGCACCCATCAAGTGGTTGATCTTTTCGGTCAGACCCAATCGGGCATACGAGCCAATCAAGCTGGTCAGCACCTGGTCAATATCGTCAGAATCCAACGGGCTCAGAAGCCCGAGAAAGGTATCCACTTCATCTTTCTTGTCTTCAAACAAGCCGGTGCCCAACTCGGATACCGGAGGCTCAATACATTCCGCACACCAAAGCAGAGGCTGATTATTGACCGCCAATACGCGCAGGTCATCCGGGCTGAGCGCAAATCGTTTTTCAGACGCTTGAGCATCTGGCACCAACAGATTTCGCCAATGTCCGTACTGAGCCTCCAACTTCTCTTGGGTGTTCAGGCTTGTTCGCCCTCCGCGCACCAAAGTGCGAGCCACAGCAATCTGAATGTGAGGCAAATTACGCCGCCAAAGCACAGTTAGAATGTCATCACCTTGATGTTCACCTGCCATAATATGGAGCATTTCGTGAACTTCAGAGGTCTCAATGCCCGGGCTAAAAACGATTTGTCGGGCGCCTTGTTCAAATAGATCAAACCAGGTTCGGTTAAGCCCGTTTTCATCGCTGGCTTTTGGGTTGTCTGACTGCAGACCATGCGGTGTAACCGTGAGCACTGCCGGGCCTTGCTCGGTGCTCAGTGCCGCCTGTGAGGCCATCTCTCGAACATGTGCCTCGTATTGAGGACCCCTGGCTTCGTACAAACGATAGGAGCGAAAGGCCTTGTCCGTACTCGAAATTAATTTATCGAGACGCGATGTGTTGACGTGTTCGGGTTCACTCATGGTCACGAAGGCCGGGGGTTACGCCTAATCTATACAAGAAGTGTGTAGGTATAACGTTCAAAATAACTGGATCGGGCCACCTCCCCACGAAAACTTGAAAAAGCGCACCCTTACCCATCGAAAAAGGCGACATCGGTATCCAGAATGGCAACTTCAGAATAGTCTTTTGAACCACGCCCCTATCCGTGAAGCGATACCTGACTGACCCTCCGTACCTTCAAATTTATCGCGCAATGAAGGGGAGAGTCCGTGCTCTTCCACACCGGCTTCCACTAGCGTCGGATAGGTGGCAGCGTACTCGCTCTCCGTCAGTAATCGCCACCAAAGGCCGTACTCGGAACGTCCTGGGCCGTATTGGTTTTACTCGGCCTCTGGGTAACGAATACGACTTCGCCATATCCACATCGACTTCTCGACTTTTCCCACTTCCGAATCAGTATACGCAGCGAACGCCCAGGTTTGTGTCGTACCAGCCTGGCTCCACCCGGCTTCGCGCACTGGCGCGGATGTTGGAGGCCGTCACGTTGAATGCCCCTCCCCGAATCACCCGTTCAAAACAGGGTGCAGCATCGGCGCCCACACTTTCATGACAGTCCGTGGTGGATCCTGTCGGATTGTCGCGCCCCTCAGACCGATAGGCTTCTGCATCGTAGTGGTCTGCCGTCCATTCCCATACATTACCCGCCATGTCCTTCGCACCATAGGCGGTGACCGCATCGTGCGAGCCAACGGCCACAGCCCCTTCATGGCAGTACCAGCTGACAAATCGATAGTTAGCCAGGTCACAGGTTGGAGCGGCATCGCCCCAGGGCCAGCGGGCACCCTCGGCACCGCGAGCGGCTTTCTCCCATTCCGCTTCTGTGGGCAGGCGCCCTCCAGCAAATGCGCAGTACGCTTGTGCCGCGCTGTAGTCCAGGCACACCACGGGGTGGTTGGCGATGGAGCTTCCACCGGTCCAACCCTCAACTTCGATTCGACAGCGTGCCGGAGGGGCGTCGCACTGACCAGCCGCCACGCAGGCATCGTGCTGCTCCCAAGTCGCTTCGAACTGATCGATGGCGAAAGCATCGACAGTCACCCGATGGGAGGGACACTCATCGGCTCGGTCCATGACCGAACCCATCACAAACTCTCCGGCCGCTACCGAGCAGATCCCCTCGGAACAGGCCTCGCTACCGACCAACTCACCGGTACCCGCGGTCGCGCCTTCGCAAAAGGTGTCCTCTTCCAAATCATCGTCATCGTCATCGTCATCGTCATCGGAATCGGTGTCGCCGCTATCGCGTTCATCCGGATCGACTTGAGACTGTTCCCGATCGATATGCTGGCCCTCCTTGGAGGAATCGCTGCACCCACCCAAAATCAGCATCACGACGAGGCGGATCGTCACTTCACAGCCCCCAGGACCTGTTCATCGATCTCAACAATCTGAAGCCGCTCCACCAACTCGTCCAGCAGCAGGGCTCGCAACACATAGGGTGGAAGGTTTCGATAGCGCAGTCGCACGCGTACTTCGGCACCGTCAGACAAGGCCGGTATCGAGTACACCATCTGCCGGGACTCCAAGGGCTTCAAGCTGTTCCGATGAATATAAGTGGCATCAAAGGGAAACACGGTTTCAAAGACATTGGCGTCTTCATCATCGGTCAGGTTGAGGTCAGACCGCACCAAGTTCTTGGATTGGAAGTTCACCAGTTGGTCATCATGTTCGACCTCACCGGCCATGACTTCCCAACTCAGCTCATCGCGGAGATCACCATATGAATCCAGATCTCCCGACTGCCAGACAATCTCTCCGCTCTCCATCACATCGATGGCCAACCACAGCTGCCGTTCCGATGTGAAGCCTGTCGGCACCCGATGGCCTGATGTGAGGCTCTGTACAGTCACCCTAAGTTCTGAACCGTCCTCCCCTTCGTCGAGTTGAACATCTTCGATGCGAACCGCGTTCTTCAACAGCACCTCGGTCTGGACGCGCATCTCTGCCTGAGCTGCAGCTGTCGCGGCCGGGTCATCCGGGTACGGGAAGGTATCAATCATGCTGTAATCGGGGCCGATAAACCGATGCGATGCGAGTGGGCGCAACGGTGTTTCCACACCGTCAACCACGGCGGCATGCCCCATCGGCCGTTCCCCTACTACACCCGGCGTCTGGCCCATGTGGCAATCCTGACAGCGAATCCCGGCTTCAGCGGCGGGACTCTCCGTGTACTCGGTGTAGGCCTCTTCGATGCGTAAGCCTGGAAAGTTGAACACGTCGTGGCAGCTGCCACAAAGCTCAGGCGAACTGAGGAGATCACTCTTCTCGCTGAGGTGGTCCATACTTGTCGAGTCACCAAAGACACCCTGAATGGGCGCTTCGAGATCGATATGGAGGCTGGTATTTCCAACCGGTTCCTCGTGCGCCACAGCCTGATGACACACCACGCAGGTCACGCCTTCGAGGGAAATTTCGCTGCGCTCTGCGGCCGTTGTCGTTCCGGGCTCACCGTCCATGGTTCCCAATGGCGAATGGCAACCCGTGCAAAACGTCCCGGTAGCTCCAGCCGTGTCGCGCACCGCTTTGGCCGTCATCCGATCGAAGACCGGGCTGTGAGCGGCGTAGCGATGCATGGATTGTTCCCACTCCGCATACTGGGATGGGTGACATTCCGCACACCATTTAGCAGACCGGTAGTCCACCTCAGCGTGGATGTCTTCAAAGCCTGTGTCAACCGCCTCGACCGCGGGCGTAGAGTCTTCTGAAACATCCGCCTCGGTGTCTGCACTCTTCTCAGAAGCGCAGCCCAGTGCCAGCACCATGATCCATGCTGCCTTCATGGTTCCACCACCCGGATCGCCTGGTTGGCTTCGACTTCGGACACCACGGTTTCGGCTCCACCGGGGAACCGCACCGTCACGTCGACCGTTTCATTTTCACCGAGACCCAACAGGACAGTGCGTTCGTTTGAGCTGTTGGTGGCCCCACCTGCACCCAGCGCACGCACGACAGAACGGTCACCCAGATTCACGGTCACCATCGAACCAATACCATCGCGGTTGGAGGCTGTTCCTTGAACATCGACACGAAGCCAATTGCCCGTCCTGAACTCGGAGTTGCTCAGCAGCACCCGAGGCACACCGGCCACCTGAGCCAGCGGGTCAGACTGGGTCGGGTTGTAGCTTCGATTGGCAAACACAAGGTCTGCTATTCCATCTCCATTCAAATCGCCGACAGCGATACCTCGGCCATCCTGGTAGCGCCCCTGGTCATCGACATTGGCGATATCCCAGTCATGAATCCCATCCACAAACCCACTGCCTTGCTGATTGAGCAACAAGCCTCCGGGGCCGGCTCCGTGTTCTTCGTCCCAGATAATGGTCATGGGTGCCGCGCAGTTGTTGCCTGTAAACGCCACATCCGTCCAACCATCGAGGTCCGCGTCCAGTGCTACCGCTCCCCAGCCCCAACCATAGCGTTGGAGATTGTCGAGCGGATACCAGTGGGGGCTAAAAACCCCATCTAAAGCATCTACAAAGGCGGGCTCATAGTCATCGGTGGCCATCTTAAAGTCCGCCACCGTCGGCCAGTCGTATCGCTCCAACAATCCTTGGTCTTCGGTGTTGAGAAACAGCGAATGAAACGGATTGAGCCAGTAGTTTTCCAGCACATCGTCGCCACCCGGCCCTTCCGCCAAAGCCAAGAGATGCTGACCGAATTCGCTCACGTTGTCGTAGCCGACAATCGGTGGACTCATCCCTTGGTTGGTGGCGTAGACATCGAGCCGGCCGTCGCCGTTAAAATCCGCGACGGCCATGCCCATCCACTGGCCCATGCCGGACACAGGAAGCTGGTCGGCCATGGGGACAAAGGCACCGTCTTCATTTCGGTAGAAGGACATGAGCGCACGGCCGCCTTCTCCGCTGATCCGGTCGATATGCCCGTCCCCATCCACATCAAAATAAGCAGATGCAAACGTCGTGGTCGAACGCGGAGCGAGGCCCGCCGGTCTGCTGTCCGCCCAAATATCTGGATTCACAATCTGCTCCCGACCAAACGTCCCGTCTCCGTTCCCGTGCAGCAGCACATCGAGGGCTTCCTCTTCGGTCAAGGCGAATTTCCAGGGGTACAACTTGTCGGGGTCGATGCCGCTGTCGACCATGATGTCCAGCCAACCATCGTTGTCTCCGTCGAATAAAGACACGGAACTGGGGCAAACTCCCCGACGGATCGTGCTTTCCGTAAACGGTACAGACACTCGTTCAAACTGGCCGTCTTGATTCTTCAAAAGAATAAGAGAACCGTCGCCGATGGAGTTGCCTTCCTCATCCAGCGTTCCCCAAGTGCACTCGACACCCAGCACCAAATCCGGGTCTCCATCGTTATCAATGTCCCCGGCCGCAACGGACCCAATCTGGTCCAAGATGGCCGCACCCACGTCCTCAGCCACATCACGAAAATGGGTGCCTCCGAGGTTTTTATACAGTCCAGTGCGTTGACCCAGTCCGTTGGTGAAAAAGATATCGAGCCAACCATCGGAATCAAAGTCTAAAAGCGCTACACCTGCCCATGCCGCATTACCGTGCCGAAACGGCGGCATCAGGACCGCTTGGTCGTACGTGAGGCCCGGAGTCACCTCCGGCCAACCGGTGTCAGAGGGCGACCCCGTATCGACGACGGGCTCGGTATTGTGCTCTTCTGAAATCGGTACACAATGCCCGCCATCGCCGCGCTCGGTTCCAGCACGACAAGGCTCGTTCTCCACGTCAGAACACGCCACCATTCCGAGTAGAGGAAAGTAATACCAAAGGGCCATGCCCCCAGTATACGTCTTGGCAGGGTTCTTTGCACTATATAGCCAACCGAATTCTATCAGCATCAAATCGGGTCACATGGCGCCGTCCACTCACCGACGGAATACCGCACGCACATGGCCTCGACCAATGAGATTTCGGGTTTCTCGAGCGTGCAAATAATTGGCTCGATGGCATCGATAAGGTACGGGAGGTCTTCCCATAATAATTGCCCCACTCCTCCCTACAGGGTGTCCGATGCTTCTGTTCTTCGTGCTGAACGCTTTTGCTGCCGAACCGACCTACCAACAACCCTCAAAAGACATCCAGACGATTCTCGATGCCGCCAGTCCGCCGGCGGTGCTGGTGTCGCCCGACCGAGCGTGGATGCTTGAGTTGGAGCGCCCCAGCCTACGCCCTCTGACCGAGCTTGCCGAGCCCGTCGTGAAAGTGGCCGGTATCCAAATCAACCCGGAGACCAACGGCCCCGCCCGCGAGTACGCGTATCGAGGCATCGAACTGCGGGATATGGCTGGTGCAAAAAGAGCCAAACGCGTGGACATTGCGCTGCCAGACGGCGCGCGTGTGCGTAACGTCAGGTGGAATGCCGACAGCACCGGGTTTAGCTTCACCCTCACCCAAACGGATGGCATCGAGCTTTGGCACGCCGCCGTCCCATCCGGAATCCTCAAGCGTCTCACGGGTCCGGTACTGAACGCGGCCTATGGGGCCCCCTGCGACTGGCTTCCGGGTGACCAGGGTCTGATCTGTAAACGCGTCCCTACTGAACGCGGCGAGGCCCCTCAGGCCAGCCGGGTGCCCACCGGTCCTGTCATCGATGAAAACCTGGGACGCAAGGCTCCAGCAAGAACCTACAGCAACTTGTTGAAGAATCCCCACGACGAAGCGCTATTCGAGCACTACTTGCAGAGCGAACTGGTGAGCGTGGGACTCGACGGCACCATTCAGAAGCTGACCGACGCCGACATCGTCGACGAGGCCACGCCATCCCCAGACGGCGAGTGGCTGTTGGTCCAGACGCTCCATCGCCCGTGGAGCTACCATGTCTCGGCCAGTCGTTTTCCGACGAAAACGAATGTCTTCCGTATTGATGACCCGAGCGGCGTGACGCTGATCGAAGAACTCCCGCTCGCCGACGACATCCCCATCGCCCGAGGTTCGGTGCGCACGGGCAAACGGACGGTGTATTGGCGCGCCGATCAGCCGGCGACTTTATACGCCTTCGAAGCCCTCGATGGCGGCGACGCGGCAGCAGAGGCGGAGAAGCGAGACCGCGTAAGTCTGCTCAAAGCGCCATTTGAGGGCGATTTCACGCCAATGTGGGAATCTGAGTTGCGGCTGAACAACGTGATGTGGGGCGACGACAGCCTGGCGATGGCCTGGACATGGCGCTGGAACGACCGGATGCTTCGAACCTGGCGACTCGACCCCAGCGGTGAAAACGGGCCCAAGTTGATGAACGAACGGTCCTTCCAAGACAACTATGCCGACCCGGGCAGTCCGCTGACGCGAATCGGACCGCATGGTTGGGGCGTCATTCATCAAGTGGACGGCGGTATCTTGCTGTCGGGTCGCGGCATTCGTCCCGATGGCGTTCGCCCTTTCCTCGACGTGATGGATCTCGAGACGGGCGACACCCGCACACTATGGAAAGCCAGCGACACCCACTATGAAACGCTCACGGCTGTCATCGATGCCGAAGCCACCGACTTCATCATCCGTCGGCAAAGCCCAACGGATCCGCCCAACTACCAGCGCCGGACTGTCGGCTCACGGAAAGCGACAGGCCTGACCCACTTTAAAGACTGGGCGCCTCAGTTCGCGGCCGTCCAGAAGGAACTGGTCACCTACACCCGCGCCGACGGCCTCGAGCTCCAGGCTCGGGTCTACACCCCCCCAGGGTGGCGACCCTCCGATGGTCCCCTCCCCACGGTGTTCTGGGCGTATCCCAACGAGTTCAAGTCTAAGAAAGATGCCGGACAAAAGACCAAGTCCGAAAATATGTTCAGCCGACCCTCGACCCACAGCCCGCTGTGGTTCTGTCTCCAGGGCTACGCTGTCGTCGATGACCCCACCCTGCCCATTGTCGGAGAGGGTGACACCGAGCCCAACGACAACTTCGTCGATCAACTGGTGTCTGGGGCCGAAGCCGCCGTGAAGATGGCCGTGGCCAAGGGTGTCGCGGATCCCGACCGTCTGCTTGTGGGCGGCCACAGCTACGGCGCGTTCATGACAGCGAACCTTCTGGCGCACACCGACCTCTTTCGTGCGGGAATTGCCCGTTCGGGCGCCTATAATCGCAGCCTCACCCCCTTTGGATTTCAGTCGGAACAGCGCACCTATTGGGATGCACTCGATACCTACATCGAGATGTCGCCCTTCACTCATGCGCATCGCATCAACGAACCCATTCTACTGATTCACGGCGCGGACGACCCCAACCCCGGCACCTATCCGGTCCAGTCCGAGCGACTGTTCGAGGCCATCAAGGGGAACGGTGGAACCGTGCGCTGGGTGGTGCTGCCTCTGGAGGAGCACGGCTACCGTGCCCGAGAATCCATTGGCCACATGCTGTGGGAGCAATTTCGCTGGGCGGACACCTACGTGAAGAATGCAGAATTATCGAAAGCCGACGGTGCGGATTCGAACTGACCATGGGCCTTCCCATTTGCAGAATGTGTTGATGTTTACACACTCGGAAAGGTCGAACGTTTAGAATCGCAGCGTCTTAAGGAGCCCTCGATGCGAATCCGCCATTTGACCTTCTGCTGGGTCACCGCCCTTATCCAGGGGTGTGAAAAAGATACGACTTCAGAAAACAACTGGTGGGAAGACGCCCAATACGGGGACGAGTGTGCCTCTGGTTATGCAGATACTGCCTCTTGTTACGGTGACGATGACAGCAGTGGTGAGGCCAGTCACGAACACCACGAACACGAGGTCATCACCACCGTTGTATTGACCTTCGAATCAGGCACTTCGGGTGAGGGTATCGAAGTCAGCTGGGCGGACCCCGAAAACGACGGCTCGCCAAGCGTCGATGACATCCTGCTTTCCAATGGCACGGTTTATGACGTGTCGGTCCAATTCCTAAACGAATCGGAAATCCCCGGTGAAGATCTCACCCCAAAAATCGTCGACGAAGAGGATGAGCACCAACTCTTCTTCACGGGCTCCGGAGTGTCCGGCCCGGCCAGCGACAGTTCAAGCGCCCTCGTCCAGCACGCGTATGCAGACCAAGATGCCAGCGCTTTGCCGATCGGTCTGGTAAACACGTTCACAAC